>ENA-ORDR01000481-ORDR01000481.1-marine-metagenome-genome-assembly--contig:-NODE-481-length-20506-cov-3.626169_pt1 | contig 20506 bp, 24 predicted proteins | sample MGYA00240993_ERZ508538 | MGnify/ENA primary metagenome ERZ508538 (study PRJEB26207, sample SAMN05421999) | marine metagenome | isolation source: Monterey Bay, California, USA | place: USA:Monterey Bay... | reverse complement strand
GTCTTAGACTTTCATAATTACCCTTTTTTAAGCTATATGGTATTATTTAAATATTTTATACTCACAGTTTAATAGAAACGCATATCAAAGTTAAAAAGTAATTCTTATTTTTCTCTGAAGTCTATCGTGGTTTGTAGATTAGGTTTTGGTTATCAGTTTTGAGGGAGAGGATATTAATTACTATTTTTTGATGATGGGTGGAAATAATCTCCACAATAAAAATGTCCATGCAAGAACAAAACAATATAAAATAATAAAAAATTCAGATGGTAAATCCCAAAAAATAATTTCATATATCCAATAAGATATGAATGAAGTGGATTCACTAATCCCACGTAAACTATTTTCAAATGAAGTTAGTGGACAAGTTATTCCCAATAAACTCTCTAAGGCGACGAAAGTCATCATTCCACAATGACATATTCTTAATTTTAAATTTTTAACCCAAACCCAATTTGACTTGTATCCGATTGGTATTAAAAAAAAACCAAAAGTTATAAAAATAACAATGGCAAAATGAGACACTAATACAATATCAGCAATCAATGTTGTTACCTTTTTTATCTAATCAAAAGTATTAAAACTAAAATTTTGAAATTTGTTTTTTAAAAACCTTACCATTTTTAAAATGTCTTATAATCCAATTTTGATAAATAGAATTGTTTTTGTTACATATTTGCATAGATAAATTTCTCATTAAATGTACAGGTGATCCGCCACCACCTTTTCTTGATTCTTTCTTTGCAACTGTTAAACATAAATTAGTGTTATCTTTTAAACGAATAGTATTATCTTCATTAAATATAAATTCTTGTGAATTTTTACATTTTATAAGGGTTAAACTTAGTGGATTATTGTAAGAAGATGGATGTACACAAACATCAAAATTAGGAAAAAATAATTCTTTTTGCTTTAATTTGTTAGCATCTAAACCTTGGTCTATAGAAATTTCTCCTTGATAAGAGTAACAGGTATGTACTTGAAGTCCTCTTTCTATTTTTGCCCTAGATTTATGTCCTTTTATGTCGATACAAAATCCTCTTTTATCGTCTAAATTATCAATTAACTTAATCTCTACTAAATCAAAATCTGACTTACCCCAGACAATAGATGTAGTAATATAAGGGAAAATTGTAATTCCTAAATATAGTAAAAATTTTTTATAAACTTTAAACATTTTTAAATCCATTGATTATTCGGAGCAGTCAAATCTGTGTCAAGAACTACACCACTTTTTAACACTCTTTTCGTAGTCTGAAAAGTATCTTGATATGACTGTTAATTCAAAAGATGACAGAATTGAAGTGTTGGGTTCTCTATCCAAAAGGAATTTAAAACTGAAGTCTAAAAGTTCTTTTTTAGTAACTTTTTCTTTAGTAAGTTTTTCATGAACTTCATCTGACAAAGTAACGAGATGAGTTGTTACAGTTTTTGATTTAACTGTAACTTCATATTCATTATTTGATACTATTTTAATTGAGACACTCATACTCAAAGTTTAATCAAAATACTTATGAAAGGTAAAGAGCAATTGATATTTCTCTCTGGATACTATCGTGGTTTATAGATTAGGTTTTGGTTGTCAGTTTTGAGGGAGTAGGTGAATAACTTATTAAATTAGTACAATCCAAGAGTACAAAATCCTAATGGTAATCCTATAATAATTGCAAGCACAATCTCTGACCATAATGAATCACTAAATTTATATTTTACTTTTTTAGACATTAATAAACCCTTTGCTTAATATACTAACTTATCCTCTTTTAATTGTATTATAACAAGTAAAACATATATCATATTAAACATCTTATAAGAAGTCATACAGTAGAGTTAATATAATTAAAGTATCGATATTTCTCTCTGGATACTATCCATTAGGTTTGATTAAATTCCATATCTTTGCTATTGAAATTATGTATAATGAAACATAATGTCTTATTCGTCCATAGACTTTTTTTGAAAGTTAAATAATCTTTAAATGAAAAAAGTTACACTATTTATTGTTATCTTCTTACTTCAATCTTTTCCTTCTTTTGGAAGTATCGATGGTAAAGGTATTGTTTGTGAATGTTTAGATTGTAAGTTAGATCATATAGACCCTTCTTCATACATATCTAACAAAAAACCAACTGAAATAGGATTTCATTTTAAACTTAATAAAGTAGCAATATATTACATCAGTAAAATTGGTGATGATATAAAAGTAAGTGAGAACAATCAAACAAGTCTTCGAAAGAAAAAAAGATTTTCTAAAGATGAAAATAAAATCAAATGGACTTACAGAGATAGTTTAAATATCTATGCTTATGAATTAGATAGAAAAACTTTAAATTTAAGTAAAATGAACATAATAAAAACTGAAACACACAATCTTAGAATATGTGAGGCATTTTCAGAAATTGATTTTTTTCAAAATATGAATCAATTATCTGAAAAGTATCAAAATAGTTATAATAACAAACCTAAAAAAAATAAAATTTAATGAGAAAAGAACTTAAATTATTTTATAAAGTAATGAGTGTAGAAACTCTATTTTGGGTTTTACTTATTGCTGGATTTATTTACTTCACATGAAAAAGTTTAAAGTTACTTTTTTAGTTTTGGGTATAATACTTTTTTTAATTTTTCCAACTATATCGCACTGGATTGGTTAAATTCATATAAAGGAAGTTCAAGTTTAGTCCGATTTTGTCTGCACTTTATAAATGATTTTATATTCTCGAATTGGGATTTAAATTTTCTTCCATTAAGATATTTGTAATAACGAATACAATTACCACAAAGATAAATCCAATCCATATCTTCAATATGTTTCTTACAATCCCAGACAATTTTGTATGGATCAAAACATTCTTTACAAAAACTATTTAATTTAAACATTTCCTTCATTCACTCCTTCAGAAACAAAACATTTTAGATATAATAATAACCAAACTAAATTTTTTAATGGTTTTAAGTTTCTCAAAATAACTTTAATATGGATTTATTAGTTTAGTTAATCCTTCAAACCTTCCGTACATTAATCCAATACAAACCAATACAAATAAAATGATTAACCACTTATTCATTATGCATCTACCCAATATAAAACTGTAGGTAAAAACATTATAAACAATCCGAATAAAATTAACTCTAACCTATTCAATTTGTATTTGTCTCCTTGTTAGTTTCTACGGGAACAATACATTCTAAAGTTTCACCACCACAGCAGTCATCTACAACCCTCTTACAGGTCAAACATTGGTAATGTGACTGAACATAGATAAACCCTTTTGGACTACTACAATATGGACAAAGAAGATTAGTATTCATTTGACTAATTCATTAAAGGGTTAAGGTGTATTGAAGGGTTTATATAAAAAAAGATATAACCTTTTAATAAAATAAAAAAACAGACTATTCCCAGAAAAACTTTTAGATTTTTACTCATATTTATAGTTTAATGAAAACATATATTAATTAAACAAATTTTTTATCCTAAGGGTTTTAGTGGAAATCAGAATCCTATAATTCTTTCATTATTTTTGAGAGGAAAGTACTTTATGAAAAATAAATTCAAATCATACATTATTCATGAAAATGAAGAATGGTTAATACCTTTACGTAAAGCTCTTGAAAAGTTTGATCTTCAATATGAAGAATGGCTCTTAGATGATATGACAATAAATATTGATCAATCTCCTCCAAATGGTATTTTTTTCTCTCGAATGAGTGCATCAAATTACACACGTAATCACTTACATTCTAACCAAAGCTCAAACATAATTTTGACATGGTTAGAAAATCATAACAGACGGGTTATAAATGGAACTAATGTTCTAAAAATTGAATTTTCTAAGGTATTGCAACAATTATTATTAAAACAAAGTGGTTTCAAAACTCCAAAAACAATTGTTGCTGTTGGAATAAATAAAATTAAAGAGGCTGCTTCCAATTTAAATGTTTACCCTATGATAATTAAACCAAATCAAGGTGGCAAAGGATTTGGTGTAAAATTGATAAACACAATAAATGAACTTGATGAAATGCTTGAAGATAACTTAATTAATTCTTCTAAGGATGATACTTGGTTATTACAGGAAAAAATTTCTACAAATGAAGAGTTTATAACTCGAATGGAATTTATTGGAGGGAATTTTATATACTCATTAAAAGTCTTCAGTAAAAACAGTTTTGAATTATGTCCAGCAGATGCTTGTGAAGTTGATTTAGATCAATTTTGTCCTGTAGATGAAATAAATGATATTAACAATTCTCAACCCAGTTTCTTTATCGATGATGACCCTGATAAAAATTTAGCAAAACAATTAACCATCTTTTTAAAAAAACATCAAATAGAAGTGGCAGGGGTTGAGTTTATAAGGAATAAAGATGGTGTTCCAATCTTCTATGACATAAATACAAATACAAACTATAATCTCAATGCTGAAAAAAAATCTAAGGTTAACAAAAATGGTATGGAAGAAATTGCCTTATTTTTAAAGTCAGAACTGGATAAAATAAGTATATAAAATCATAAAAAAATAACTATCCATTATCCATAGTATGATCTGAGATAGGCATTAGTTAGTGCTTGTTTGTTAAATAGCTTTGCCTTGAATTAACCTTTTTATTTACAAATTTAGAACTAAATTCTCCATATAATTATAAATATAAAGAAAACATGTTTTTCATTTATAAACCTCCTAAAGGCATTAGCTATTCATAGAGCTAATGCCTTAAAACATTCTAACAATATACAAAATCATACTAATTTTGGTGTGCAGTTTGGTATACAACCTTGTCTACAGATACATTATTTAAAAAATAATACACTAATATCAATGAGTTATATAAGAAGATGGTGCGCTCGAGAAGATTCGAACTCCTGACCCCTAGATTCGTAGTCTAGTGCTCTATCCAGCTGAGCTACGAGCGCACATTGAAGCAATGTTATAGTTATCTATATAAATAAAGATTATCAAGTAAGAAAATAAATATTATAAATTAGTAAATTATAGTGTATTAAAAATTGTTAGATTAATTGAAGAGTAATATGAGTAACAATAACATTTACGATAAATCCTTTCCCGTATCTTGGGAAGAGTTACATAGAAATAGTAAAGCCTTGGCTTGGCGTTTGTCAGAAATGAAACCTTATAAAGGCATCATTGCCGTCACAAGAGGCGGTCTTGTTCCAGCAGCAATAGTAGCGCGAGAACTTGATATAAGGTTAATTGATACTGTATGCGTTCTTTCATATAATCAAAAAACCAAAGGTGATGTTAACGTATTAAAACATGCAAATATTGCAGATGATGGTCAAGAATGGCTCATTGTAGATGATCTTGTTGATACGGGAGAAACAATTAAGGCTATAAGATTAACCTTGCCTAATGCTCATTATGCCACTGTTTATGCTAAGCCAAGTGGTAGAGAACAAGTAGATACATTTATTACTGAAGTATCACAAGATACTTGGATATATTTTCCATGGGATATGGAAATGAAACCAGCTCCTACAATATCTGAGCGTACAAAAAAATAATGATATTGACTAACGAGTGTAATGTGTCTAAAAAGCTAAAACAAATATAATTAAGAAGGCTGTATTATAATACAGAATTAAAATGAAACGTACATTTCAACCAAGTAATTTAGTTAGAAAAAGAAGGCATGGATATAGAAGTAGAATGTCTACTGTTGGTGGAAGAAATGTTATTCGTAGCCGAAGATCAAAAGGTAGAAAAAAGCTTTCAGCTTAGTTAATATTCTTTAAAAAATATTTATTTTATTTAGTTAAATTAATCAATAGGCTGGTAAAATGAAACTGCAAACTTTAAAACACAGGAAAGATTTTGTCTTATCTAATAAGTTTGCAAAAAAAATTTTTAGCAAAAATTTCATCATTCAAAAATATACTAATTCAGACAGCATAGATTTAAATCTAAAATTTGGCTTTACTGCTACAAAAAAAATTGGGAATGCCGTTACTAGAAATAGGGCTAAAAGAAGAATGAGAGCTCTAGTAAGTAGGTTTGTCAAAGAAGATATAAATTCTTTTGATAATAAAAGTAGTTATGTTTTGGTTGCAAAATCATCTTTAAATAAGGCACTCTTTATAAATCTATATTCTGAGATGCAACAATGTTTGAATAAGCTATGATCAAAAATATTGGTGCAAAATGTATTATAAATTTAATTGATATTTATAAATATCTTATTTCACCTCTTTTAGGTAATAATTGCAGATTTTTGCCTACTTGTTCTGAGTATACTAAAGATTCTATCGTAAAATTTGGTTTGGTAAAGGGCTGTTGGTTAGGTTTGAAAAGAATACTGAAATGTCACCCTTGGGGAAAAGGTGGTCATGATCCAATTAAATAATTTAATTTTTTCATTTCTTTAAAAAATTGCTTCTTTAAGGTAAGTAGTTATATCTAAATTATTTTAAACTTTGTGAATATAATATAGAAAGTTAAGTGAGATAAAATGAATCCAGAAACTCGAAATTTAGTGGCAGCCATTTCATTGTCAATGGCAGTTTTGATAGGTTATCAATTATTATTTGTTGATCCAAAAAAAGATCAGATTATACAAGAAAATGTAGTTAATAATTTATCTGATAATTCTAATATTCCTATTCCTTCAAATGATAACAGTTTAACTGTTACCAGTGAAGATGGTAAAACTGAGAATTTTAAAAACGTCCCTAGAGTTCTGTTAAATAGTAATGAAACCTCTGGTTCTATATCTCTTAAAGGTGCAAGGATAGATGATATTACTCTTACACAATATAGAGAAACATTAGACGCTGACAGTAGCTTAATTAACCTTCTTTTAAAATCTAACGAAAAAAATCCTTATTTTATTGAGCATGGTTGGAGCAGTCCAGACGGCTTAAAAGTGCCAAATGGAAAAACATTATGGAAATCATCAAAAAATCTCTTATCACCAGATACTAGCATAACTTTGTCCTGGGATAATGGTGAAGGTATAATATTTTATCAGGACATAAGCGTAGATGACACATTTATGTTTACTATTAATCAAAGAGTTAAAAACAATACTAATAATGCCGTCACATTATATCCATATGGACTGATAAGAAGAACAGGTGAGCCAGAAACTACTAAGTTTTTTGTTTTACACGAGGGACCGTTGGGTGTTTTTGATGGGACCTTATCTGAAAAGAGCTATGAAGACCTCGCAGAGTCTGGGCAAAAGGGAATAAATATAAAGCCCACTGAAAGTGGTGGTTGGACAGGTTTAACAGACAAATATTGGATGACGGCTTTATTGCCAGATCAAAATGAAAAATATAGTTTTACTTATAGATACTTGAACTCAAGTGGAGGGCAATATCAAACAGACTTTCTTGGAAAAGCTGTAAAAATCCAAGCAAATTCTGAAGGTAATTTTTTATCAAGATCATTTGCTGGTGCTAAGAGGTTAGCATTGTTTGATGATTATGAAGAACGTTTCAATGTAAAACACTTTGATCTTGCAATTGATTTTGGCTGGTTTTATTTTCTAACAAAGCCATTCTTTTATGCTTTATCTTGGGCGAATGATTATTTAGGTAATTTTGGATTAGCAATATTGGCAATAACAGTATTAGTTAAAATTGTCTTTTTCCCATTAGCAAACAAATCATATAAAAGCATGGCAAAAATGAGAAACCTTTCACCTGAAATTCAAAAATTAAGAGAGAGAGTTGGAGATGACAGGCAAAAACTAAATCAAGAAATGATGAATTTGTATAAAAAAGAGAAAGTCAATCCTGCAGCAGGATGTTTGCCAATATTAGTTCAAATACCAGTATTTTTTGCTCTCTATAAAGTTTTGTTTGTATCTATAGAAATGCGTCAAACTCCATTTTTTGGATGGATAAAGGACTTGTCTGTTCAAGATCCAACCAGTTTTCTTAATTTGTTTGGCTTATTACCTTACAGTACATCTATATTTCCTGACTTTTTAAACCTTGGTATTTGGCCTCTATTGATGGGTGTGACTATGTTTTTACAGCAACGTCTTAACCCAACTCCTCCGGATCCTATCCAAGCAAAGATTTTCGCCTGGATGCCAGTTGCATTTACATTTTTATTAGCTACTTTCCCGGCAGGTTTAGTTATATATTGGACATGGAATAATCTCCTTTCAATTTGTCAGCAATGGTTAATTATGAATGGAATGAAAAAAAAACCTAAATAAAGGCCTCTGATAGATTGCAATACGAAGATATTGAAATTGAAAAAGCTAGAAAACTTTTTTCCGGAGAATGTAAGTTTATAGCTGCAGCTCTAAAAGCGAATGCTGTTCCTTTAGAAGAATGCAATGAAATAGCTTTTGCTGGAAGATCGAATGTTGGTAAAAGCTCACTCGTAAATGCTTTAACCAACAGAAAAACATTAGCAAGAACAAGTCAAACACCTGGGCGAACCAGACAATTAATATTTTTTGAACTTAGTCATCAATTAACAAAACTCAGACTTGTAGATTTACCAGGTTATGGTTATGCAAAGGCTCCTAAAAAAGATATACAGTCATGGACATCATTAACTATAAAATATTTAAAAGGAAGACCTTCATTAAGAACCGTCTGTTTATTGATTGATAGTAGGCGAGGTGTTGGAGACTATGATGAATTAATTATGAAAGAGTTAGACTCTGCAGCTGTAAGTTGGGCTGTTATTCTTACAAAGTCTGATAAATTAACTGAAGAAGAGATAACCAATATAAAAGAAATAACAAATAAAATCGTATCAAAACACCCGGCCTCTTATCCCGAAATATTTGTAACATCCAGTTTGAAAAATGATGGTATTCCGTTGCTTAGGACATACCTAGCAAGTCTTTCATGAAAATATTATAAAATATTATTTTTTTTAATAATATGGTATTTAATAATTATATAATATTAATGAATGGTTTAAGTAGTTGAAAAATAATAAAGATCAAATCCAATCTGAATGGCTAAAAAAAGCTGATCTGCTAACTGAAACATTACCCTTTATGAAGAGGTATGCCAATAAAGTTATTGTTGTGAAGTTTGGCGGTAATGCTATGGGTAAAAAAGAATATATAACCAGCTTTGCTAATGACATTGTTTTATTGCAACAAGTAGGAATGCTTCCAGTTGTTGTTCATGGTGGTGGTCCTCAAATTGGAGAAATGCTATCGAAATTAAAAATTAAAACTGAATTTATCAATGGTCTCAGAGTAACAGATTCAGCGACTATAGACGTAGTTGAAATGGTGCTTAGTGGCGTTACAAACAAATCAATCGTAACAGCAATTTCAAACTCAGGTGCAAAATCAGTTGGCATATCTGGAAAAGATGGAAATTTGATTACAGCTAAGCGGTTGACAAAGATAGACGAAAACTCTGATTCTAATCTAGAAAAAGTAATAGATCTCGGTTATGTTGGAAAACCTGAAAAAATTGATCCGCAAGTAATTAAGGCCCTTATCAATGAAAAAATGATCCCTGTGATTGCACCAGTTGGAATGGGAAATGATGGTTTGACATATAACATTAATGCTGACACTGCTGCAGGAGCTATTTCAGCTGCAATGAAAGCATCTAGAATGATAATGCTTACAGATGTAACTGGTGTTCTTGACAAAAATGGTGATTTGATTCCTGATTTAACGATAGATCAAGCACTTGAACTTATCGAAAAGAAAGTAGTTGTTGGTGGCATGATTCCAAAAGTTAAGACTTGTATAGACGCTGTCCAAGGTGGCGCAGAAGCTTCAGTAATTATGGATGGAAGAATGCCTCATTCTTTATTATTAGAGTTATTTACTGAACATGGTGTAGGTACAATTATTCGAAAAAACCCAAACTAAATATGACAAATTCTAGCGCCAACTTAATAAGTGAAAATAACTTTGATACCGTCAATTTCATAAATGAATATGACTATTGGATATTTGACTTGGATAATACTATTTATGATTTTCATCTAGGTTTATTTAGAAGAATTTCACAAAGAATGACGGAGTATATTAAAAATTTATTCAATATCAATCATGACGAAGCTCTTAGTTTACAAAAAAATATGTATAAAAAATATGGGTTAACTTTAAGAGGTCTTATAATTGAAAAGAATATTGACCCTGAGCCATTTCTTAATTACGTGCATGATGTAGGGTTTGATGATCTCAAAACAGATTATGAATTAAAAGAACTATTAAGCAAAATAAACGGACAAAAACTTATCTATACAAATGCATCTTTTCATCATGCTAAAAACATTCTTAAATCTATGGGGATTTTTGAAGAATTTGAAATAATTTTTGATATTAAAGACGCTAACTATATAGCTAAACCTGATTTCAAGTCGTATGATATGATGAAAGAAAAATTTGGACTCAATAATAATAATATTAACAGAAGTATTTTTTTCGAAGATACTGCAAAAAATTTGAAGCCTGCAAGTGAGCTGGGAATGGGTACAGTTTGGATTGAAAATGATTTCAATAGAAAAGAAGCTGACATTTATCAAGAATATATTGATTTCACTGGATCAGACATTAAAACTATCTTAAGAAATATGATAAAAAAATGAAATGATTTGATGTTGAGATATAATTATAAGGAAATAAAATGGAATTAGAAAAAATAAAATTAATAATTGAACGCGTATTTGACAATAACGAGGACGTAAATCCAAATACTACAGGTGAAATTAAGCAAGCAATAGATTTAGCCTTAAATTACTTAGATAAAGGTGAACTGAGGGTTGCTGATCCAATTGGTAACAGTCAATGGAAAGTCAACCAATGGCTAAAAAAAGCAGTTTTATTATCTTTTAAAATTAATGATATGGACATCATTTCAGGTGGACCTCAAAGTGTTAATAACGGCCCTGCTAATTGGTGGGATAAAGTACCTTCAAAATTTTCTGGATGGGGTAAAGAAGAATTCAAAACAGCCGGTTTTAGAGCAGTTCCAGGTTGTGTAGTAAGACATTCAGCATTTATAGCACCTAGTGTAGTATTGATGCCATCATTCGTAAATATTGGAGCATACGTAGATACTGGTAGCATGATTGATACTTGGGCAACAGTTGGGTCTTGTGCTCAAATTGGAAAAAATGTTCATATTTCAGGTGGAGCAGGGATAGGCGGAGTATTAGAACCTATACAGGCAGGGCCTGTAATAATCGAAGATAATTGTTTTATAGGTGCTAGATCTGAAGTAGCCGAAGGTGTAGTGATTGAAACTGGAGCTGTATTATCTATGGGCGTTTTTATAGGTGCCTCTACAAAGGTTATAGATAGAAACACTGGTGAAATCTACGTTGGAAGGGTTCCAGCATATTCTGTAGTTGTACCTGGCGCTCTTCCAGGCAAATTATTGCCTGACGGCTCACAAGGGCCAAGCTTGTATTGTGCAGTTATTGTAAAAAAGGTAGATGCTCAAACACGTTCTAAAACATCTGTAAACGAATTATTAAGAGATTAATTAAGGCGGTTTATGTCAGATATAGTCAATCCAATAGAATTAACTTCCGAGTTAATTCAATGTAAAAGTATCACACCAAAATCTGAGGGTTCTTTAGATATTATAATATCATATTTAGAGCCATTAGGTTTTAATTGCGAAAGGATAGATTTTGGTGAAGGAATTGAGAAAGTAGAAAATTTATATGCTCGATTTGGAAACATAGAACCTAACATTGCATTTGCTGGTCACGTGGATGTAGTGCCAACTGGCGATATCAATAATTGGAGCATAAATCCTTTTTCTGGAGAAGTAAAAGAAGGTAAGGTTTGGGGGAGAGGCGCTGCTGACATGAAATCTGGTATTGCTGCATTTATAGCTGCTGTTTCGGATTTTTTAAAAGATAATAAAAACCTCAAAGATTTTGGAAGTATTTCTTTTATCATCACAAGTGATGAAGAAGGTAAAGCCATTAATGGAACAAAAAAAGTTGTTGATTGGTTAAAAGCTAAATCTGAAACCATTAGTGGCTGTATCGTAGGAGAGCCTACGAATGTCACTAGAATGGGTGATACGTTAAAAATTGGAAGAAGGGGAAGCTTCACGGGCTCATTAACAGTCACAGGTATACAAGGGCATGTAGGTTATCCTCATTTAGCAGAAAATCCAATTAATTCACTTTTGAAAATGTTGGAACCTTTTTCTAAAATATATTTAGACGAAGGCACTAAAGACTTTCAACCCAGTTCCATAATGATTACCAGTATTGATGTGAATAACGATGCTAGCAACGTAATTCCTGGAGAAGTTAAAGCGAAGTTTAATATCAGATTTAATACTTTGCATTCAGCTTCTTCATTAAAAGCTATGTTAGAAAAGCAATTTAGTACTGTTACTTCAAATTATAAATTTGATTTTTTTTGTAATGCCGAACCATTTCTTACAAATGATGATTTTTTAAAAACCACACTGCAAAAGGCTATTCAAAAAGTAGTGGATATTAATCCAGAAAAATCCACATCAGGTGGAACATCAGATGCAAGATTTATCTCTAAAATTTGCCCAGTTATTGAATTTGGTTTAGTTGGTAAAACAATGCACAAGATTGATGAGAATGTTGAAGTTAATGACATTATTAATTTAACAAAAATATATAATCAATTTTTATTTAATTACTTTGGAGTGAAGTATAGTGATTAATCCCCCACCCAATCCAAGTGTAATTAAAAATGGTATAGTTTCAGCCTTCAAATTTATGTCTAAGAGAAATAATGTAACTAGCGTATTTAATTTAAATAGTAATGGTTTTTGGGATAGTTGTTGGACAGTATTTTTAATAAATGCTGTCGTGTCTGCCTTGGCATCTTATGGTATTAAAGCAAATCTTGACGGTGATATTCAAAGTGGAATCTTACCAAGGCTTCTTTTAATTACTATAATTGATATTTGTCTATTTTCTATATTAGTTAATGCAATATTTCAAAAAATTGGAAAGCCAGATGCTTTTTATAGATTTATAATTCCATTTAATTGGATACAATCGTTCCAAGCAATTGCAATGTTATCATTTGCAGTATTAGGGTTGATATTTCCTCCTTCAGTATTTGTCTTTATTGGAATTGGTGTTGTCATTTGGGTGACTTTTTCTTTGTGGAGAGTTGGAAAAGAAGAGATCGGTTTGACAGGTTGGGGAGCTACAGGAATGATTTTTCTATCAGTGATTATTGAAGCAAGTCTAGGTATGTTATCCAGATCTTTATCTATGTCCTTTTAAACAATTATTTCTTTAGTTCTGCGTCATAAATTAAGGGCCAATTATTATTTAAGATATCATCTGGATAATCTACCTTTTCTAAATACAAACCATCAGGTGGTGCTGTAGGGCCTGCTAAACTTCTATTTTTACCTTTGAGTATTGTGTCCATATCTTCAGGTTTTAAGGTTCCATCTCCTATTTTTAAAATTGTTCCTGCTATTATCCTTACTTGACTATGTAAAAAACTTTTAGCTATCACTCTAATAACAATTTCTTCACCTTCAGTGGAAAAGGTAACTTCATCTAAAGTCCTAATGGGTGACTTAGCTTGACATTTTATAGTTCTAAAACTTGTGAAGTCATGTTTACCTATTAAATATCTTATACCTTTTTGCATCAAATTAAGATCTAAACTTTTTCTACAGTGCCAAACTTTACCTTTATTAATTCCTGGAGGAGCAGCTCGACATAAAATTCTATACTTGTAGTAACGTTTAATTGCACTAAAGCGGGCATTAAATTCTGTATTTACAGGTTTGGCTGAAATTACTCTAATACCTGTATCTTTCAGTAGAGCATTAAAGGCAGAAATTATGTAAAAGGGATTTTTGGATGTTAATCTATGATTTGACGGTAATTCTATATGAGCAACCTGACCTAATGCGTGCACCCCTGCATCGGTTCGTCCAGAGCCTTGAATATGAAATTCATCATTAAAAATTTGTTTAGCAACTTTCTCAAGGCTTCCCTGTACAGATACTCCTATGTCTTGTTTCTGCCAACCAACTAAACCATTACCATCATACTCTATCAACAGAGCATACTTTATTGTGCTTTCAAATTCCAAATTTATCACCAACAGATAATTTTATACCATTAAGATATGCTGAGGCAGAGATAATATTCTTACCAGGTTTTTGAACTTCTAAAATTTCTAAAGTTGTTTTGTTTCCGCAAGCTACAAAAATTTTTTTACCAATGTTTAAAATTGTTCCATGTGGTTGATCATGAACATCATTATTACTCTGTGTTGTAATTATTTTAATTAAACCATTGGGGCCATTAGTAAAAGTGCCTGGAAAAGGATAAAATGCTCTGACCTTATTAGAAATTTCTAAAGCCGTTAAGTTCCAATCTATTTCAGACTCAATTTTTTTAATTTTATGAGCATATTTTATACCTTCTATTTCCTGTTTTTGGGGTAACAAAATTCCTTTAGTATATTTATATAAAGCTTCTTCTAAAATTTGTGCAGTGAGATCAGATAACTTGTCATGTAGTGACTTTGAAGTGTCGTTATTTTCAATATTAATTTTTTTTGATAAAAGGATTGGCCCAGTATCCATTCCTTTTTCCATTATCATGATGCATGAACCGCTAGTTGTGTCACCTGCCTCAATAGCCCTTTGAATTGGAGCGGCTCCTCTCCATCTGGGTAGGTTGCTAGCATGACCATTAACACAGCCAAATTTAGGTATTTTCAAATATTTTTCTGGTAGAATTAAACCATAAGCAACGACGACGACGACATCAGGTTTTAGTTTTTTATACTCATCAAATACATCATCACTTTTTAAAGTATGAGGTGTCATAGTCTTTAGGTTTAGTTTTTTAGCCGTAGATTGTATAGGTGATTCAATTGTCTTCATCCCCCTACCATTGGGACGGGGAGGTTGAGAATAAACAGCTAAAATATTATATTGAGCTGCAAGCAATTTTAAACTTGGAACTGCAAAATCTGGAGTTCCCATAAAAATTAAATTCAATCATACCTCATTTTTTTTAATCAGTTGAATATTCTTTAATAGCTTTTTTTAGTATCATTTCTCTTTTTAATCTAGATATATGATCAATAAAAAGAATACCATTTAGATGGTCAATCTCATGTTGAATACATGTTGCTAATAAACCATCAGCATTCAAAGTTACATTTTTTTTATTTTCGTCTGTATACTCAACTTTAAGTGATGCAGGTCTTTTTACGTTAGCGTTATAACCAGGTATAGACAAACAACCTTCTTCTCTTTCATTCATCTTATCACCTAAACTAACTAACTTCGGGTTAATCATCTTAATTGGAGACGGTTTTATACCATTTTCTTTTAATTTCTTGTTATATTCTTCTTCAGTTAAATTTTCAGTTTCAAAATCAACTTTACCACAATCCATTACAATTAATCTCTTATCAATTGCTATTTGTGTAGCAGCAAGACCAATACCATTTGCATCATACATTGTCTCTAACATATCATCCAGGAGTGATAAAATATTTTCATCAATATCAATAACTGGTTTAGCTACAACTTTGAGAAATGGATTTGGTATTTTAATAATTTCCTTGATACTCATCTTTATACTAATCCTAATAATATATTATTTTATGCTAGTTAATTAAAAATCAATTTGTATTATTATACTCATTTGTAAATGGAGTTAAAATGGATTTCCAAAATTTATTAATATTCATTCTTTTTTTTATTATAATATCATTTGTAGTGTTTCTAATCTGTAAAATATATTTTGAAAATAAAAATAAGAAAAATCATGAAATAAATATTTTACAAGACGAAAAAAGTCAAATTACAGAGCTGAAAGGTGCAGTTGCACAGTTAAGTATTTCCATAGAAGAAAGACTAGGTAACATTGGTTCTTCTATTGGCAATAGCTTAAATCAACAAACTCAAAGCACTCAAAAATCACTTACAGAAATGCATGAAAGATTAGCTGTCATTGATCGTGCACAAGAAAATATTCACTCATTGTCAAATCAAGTGAATGATTTACAAAATATATTATCTAATAAACAATTAAGAGGTGCTTTTGGAGAAGTTCAACTGGAAAATATTGTAAGAGATGCCTTGCCTCAAAATGCATATCAGTTTCAGTATACACTAACGTCTAATAGTAGGGTTGATTGTATAGTAAAGTTGCCTGAACCACCTGGACCTATTTGTATAGATTCGAAGTTTCCGTTGGAAGATTATAAAAAATTTGCGAGCGCAACCAATGATCAGGAAAAAAAAGATAATCTAAGATTATTTCATAATGCTGTCCAAAAGCATATAAAGGACATTGCAGAAAAATATATATTGCCAGGTGAAACTTCTGACTCGGCTATTATGTTTCTTCCTAGTGAATCAATTTATTCAGAAATTAATATAAGGTTTCCTAAGCTTGTTAATGAAAGTAGAAATAAGAAAGTTTATATGGCAGGCCCTGATAATTTAATGCTTTTGCTGCATACTGTTAGAGCTATTTTAAGAGATGCTACAATGAGTCAAACTGCTGGTAAAATACAAATTGAAGTTGATAAATTAACTAATGATTTAAATTTATTGGCAGATAGAATATTTAAACTAGATAAACATTTTGATTTAGCAAGAAAAGATCTAGACGACATAAAAATTTCTCATAGAAAAATTGAGAATAGAGGCAACTTAATTACTTCAATAGACATAGACGAAAAGAAAAAGATTAAGTAACTCTATGACACTATTATAAAATATTTCTAGCCTTTAACGCTTGTGCGATTGTTCCGTCGTCAAGGAAATCTAGTTCTCCTCCTATAGGAACACCGTGAGCTAATCTAGTAACTTTAATATTAAATTTCTCAAGTCTTTCTGCTATGTAATGAGCTGTAGTTTGTCCATCTAAGGTGGCTGAAATTGCTATAATCACCTCAGTATATTTCTGAACTTCTAATCTTCTTTCTAATGAAGCAATGCTTAATTGCTCTGGGTTTATGCCATCTATTGCAGATAAAACACCACCTAAAATATGATACTTTCCGTTATATACGTTTGACCTTTCCAATGCCCAAAGATCAGCAACAGTTTCAACTACACAAACTAAGCTATTATTTCTTGAAGAATTACTGCATATTTCACATATATCTTTTTGATCTAAGTTTCCACACTCTATGCATTTTTTTATTTTATCTGCAACTTCGGTCATATCTTGAATAAGAGGTAAAAATAACTTTTCTCTATCTTTTAATAAATGTAATACGGCTCTTCGGGATGAACGCGGTCCTAATCCAGGAAGTTTTGATATTTTTTTAATTAATTGCTCAAGAATTTGTTCAGACATTTTAATTTTCTAATTTTTAATTATTATCTTTAATAGAACTTATTTTAGCCTCAGGGAAATATTTAAATATTTCTGCAACGTCTTTATGTGATTTTATTTTCTCTTTAGCTTCGTCTAGTTCAATGGCTTGTTTCTCTACAATTGTCTTCTCGCCTTCTTCTTCAGATGATAAAACTGACCATTTTTCTTTAGTGATTTGTTCTAGAGCTAACGACAATTTTTTTAAAATCTGAATTTCGGTATTTGTTTTAAGCCTTAATTTAATCAAACCAACATCATAGGAAATTAAATGTGCGTTATTTATTATTTGAGCGTGTAGGAGCGCCTCTTTATTCTCTAACAATAAATTTAGCATTTCTGAAAAGTTTTTTGGGCTCTTAGATTCTTTTATTTCATCTTTAGAATTCTCTCTTACGCCTGGTTCTAAAATTGTTTCATCTATCTGATTTTCATTAGAAACATTTAGCACTTTTTGGGTGTTTGACATTTCTTTGCTTTGAGGTTTTTCTGTAGCTTTTGATTGAACAGTTGTTTCAAGGGTGTTTTTTTTGCTTGATAATTCATCTAAAAGTGCAGCTGGGTCTGGTAGTATAGATGCAAAGCATAACTTAATGATAGTCATGGATCCAGATTGCTCTTCATTTGGAGCATATTTTAATTCTTCAATACTTTTAATTAAAATTTGCCAAGTTTTAACTAGTTTAGGAAGACCAAATGATGAAATATTCAAAATATCTTTTTGGATTGTTTCTGGAATGTTAGCATCAACTTTGATAACGTTTAATTTAGAAGCCAAGTGACATATTTCTAACAAGTTGGAAATGATTTGAATTGGTTGAATGCCATTATGTATGATTTCACTATAAAGTTTTAAAGCTTTTTCACAGTTATTAGAAAGACAAAGCTCTATCAGCTCTATGTTTTTTTCATAACCATTTAGGCCTAACATATTTAACACGACTTCGTCTTTTATATCATCTTGGCAAAGAGATGCTGCTTGATCCAATAATGACAAAGCGTCTCTAACAGAACCTTCGCTAGCTTTGCATATCTGGAACAGAGAATCATTTTCAAACTTAATATTTTCAGATTCGCAAATTTTACTTAAATGAGTTCTTAAGGTATCAATATCGACTCTTTGAAGATCAAATCTTTGGCATCTAGATATTATTGTAGCAGGTATTTTCTTTATCTCGGTTGTTGCAAAAATAAATTTAACATTTTCTGGAGGTTCTTCTAATGTTTTTAATAAGGCATTAAACGCAGCGTTAGATAACATGTGAACTTCATCTATTATGTAAACTTTGAAACGAGCATTATTTGGAGAATACATTACGGCATCAATGATTTCTCTTATACCGTCCACGCCAGTTCTACTCGCTGCATCAACTTCAATAACGTCAAGGAAGTTTCCTTTATTAATAGATTTGCACGGAGAACAATTATTACAAATTTCAAAAGTAGGTTCTGTATTATTTTCATTACCTACACAATTCAATGCTTTAGCAATAATTCTAGCCGTAGTAGTTTTGCCAACCCCCCTTATGCCGGTTAAGAGAAAAGCGTGGGCCAGTCTACCTTTATTAAGTGAGTTGTTGAATGTTTTAACAAGTGAGTCTTGTCCTATTAACTCATTGAAATCATTAGGCCTGTATTTGCGGGCTAAAACTCTATAATTTTTTTGTTCAGTAATATTATTGATTTGTAATCTCGTTTTTTAAAATAAAAAAACGAAGGGCCTCACAACCCGCTATCATTGTTACGGCTGCTTCCTTTCGGACCTGACCGGATTAGCAAGAATTACGTCCATGCGACCCTCCAATAATATGTATGTTATAAATCTAAATAATATGCAAGAAATTACATAAATTATGTTTTATTTTTTTTGGCTCTAGGATAAGTACCTAGAATTTTTGTAGAATTTGGTTCAGTGTAAAAGTACATCTCTTCAAGTGCATTTTGCATTGATGCAGTTTCTGGGTGTCCTTCAGCGTCAACATAAAACCTTGCAGCATTCATTTCTTTTCCGCCAATATAACTCTCAAGTTTCGTAAGATTAATACCGTTAGTAGCAAAGCCACCTAATACCTTGTATAAAGCAGCAGGAACAGATCTTACCTCAAAAATTATTGTTGTAACAGATTTTGTGGTGTTAACTGATGGCATTATAGGTTCTCTACCCATTATTAAAAACCTAGTTGTGTTATGTGTAGCATCTTCAATGTTACTTTTTAAAACCTTTAAATTATAAATTTTAGAAGCCATATCTGATGCTATGGCTGCAATTGTTGGGTCATCTGTTCTAGAGACTTCTTCAGCAGCTCCAGCAGTATCTATGTGTTGGACGGGTAATAAATTATAATCAGAAATAAATTTTCTACATTGAGCAAGTCCTTGAGCATGACTCTTCACACTTTTGATATCTTTTAAATCAGAGTTCTGTAAACCTAGCAATTGATGATTTACTCTTTGGAAATGCTCGCCAATAATAAATAAACCACTATCAGGTATTAAATGATGTATGTCAGCAACTCTTCCAGCCAATGAATTTTCAACTGGGACCATCGAATAATCTGATAAACCCTTCTTTGTTGCATTTAACATATCTTCAAATGAATTACATGGTAACGTTTTTGCTCCTGGAAAATAGGCATCACAAGCCATATTTGAGTATGCTCCTGGCCTACCCTGAAAGGCAATAATTAAGTCACTCATATTTTTATTCATTATAATTCTCTATTTATTAAATTTTAGTTAGTGTCCTTTTAACTAAATAGTTAAGATAAGTCTTTGAAAAACTTTGTAGCTTTTTTTAAGTCAAATTCTGTATCAACTCCAATTGGATGATCGGATGTTATAATAGCGTCAATAATGATGCCTGCTTCAAGTGCTCGAAGTTGTTCTAGTTTTTCCGATTTTTCTAGGGGTGAAGGTTTTAGATTAACAAATCTTTTTAATATTTTTCTTTTCCAAGCATAGATCCCGACATGATGCCATATATTTGTTTCACCACAAGGAATACATGCTCTGCTAAAATACATGGCCCTGCCAATATCGCCCACTACGGGATTATCTTTTGCAAAAGCTATTGCTGCTTTTACTACAGATTTATCATCATACTCTTCTGGACTTGCCTTAACTACTACTGTTGCAATTTCTTTTAACGGATCATCAATAGTAGTTGCTAATTTTTTTATTAAATTGCCTGATATATTTGGAAGATCACC
>ENA-ORDR01000476-ORDR01000476.1-marine-metagenome-genome-assembly--contig:-NODE-476-length-20656-cov-5.823607_pt1 | contig 20656 bp, 19 predicted proteins | sample MGYA00240993_ERZ508538 | MGnify/ENA primary metagenome ERZ508538 (study PRJEB26207, sample SAMN05421999) | marine metagenome | isolation source: Monterey Bay, California, USA | place: USA:Monterey Bay... | reverse complement strand
TTTGTCAGTTTTAGTAAATACCATTGCAAATGGGATATTATTCTCAGCTAAAAACTGCATGAATTCATTGTCAATTGATTGTAGGTCATGTCTGGAGTCAATCAATACAAATAAGCAAATTAAATTTTTTCTATTAAGTAGATAGTCATTTATCATTTTATGAAATCTTACCCTTAAAACCTTGGACGTTTTAGCATAGCCATATCCAGGTAAATCTACCATATACCAATCTTCATTTATTAAAAAATGATTTATTAACTGAGTTTTTCCGGGTTTGCCAGAAGTTTTAGCAAGAGACTTATTGTTTGTAAGAGCATTTATAAGACTTGATTTTCCAACATTTGATCTGCCTATAAATGCATATTCGGCTTTATTTTCATTTGGGCAGAGTTTGTAATTAGTATTACTAATAACAAAAGAAGCCTTTTTAATGATCATGCTATATGTTACTCTTGAGCCATTTTAGAACTATTTCACTAAATTCTTTTGGATGTTCCCACATTGGGGCATGACCACATTTATCTACCCAGAATAAAGATGAATTTGGTAATAGTGTATTGAATTCTTCAGCAACATGAGGAGGGGTAACTTTGTCATACTTTCCCCATATTAAGCATGCAGGAAGATTCATTTTAGGTAAATCTTCAGCCATATTGTGTCTTATTGCTGATTTAGCAAATGCTAAAAGTCTTATTGTAGAATCTCTTTTATTTGCAATCTCAAATACTCTATCTACTAAGTCTTTTGTTGCTACTTTAGGGTCATAAAAAACTTCTTCTGTCTTTACTCTTATGTAATCATAATCTCCTCTTCTTGGAAAAGAATTTCCAAAGGCACTTTCGTATAAACCTGAGCTACCAGTTAAAATTAATGAGTCTACTTTTTCAGGATATAGTTTTGTAAAAATAAGTCCTATATGCCCACCCATTGAATTGCCCAAAAGCGAAGCTTTTTCAATGCCTAAGTGGTTCATAAATTTAAGAAGATATTCTGCTTTATTTTTTACTGAACATTTTAAATATGGTGTTTCAAATAACTTTAAATCTAATCCATAAACTTTATAATCATTTGATATAAAATCTACCATCTCTCCAAAATTTTCTACTCCACCCATTAAACCGTGAAGTAAAATAATAGGCTGTCCTTTACCTTTCTCTAAATATGTAAAACCGCCAGAAGAGTTAACCATAATTTTTTTTTGGGATATACAAAGTAACGAAAATTATAATTAAAGAGAATTAATGGCTAACAATGATTGATTTCTTAATGTGTGGTAAAAGTTATCAACAAAGTGGGGTAAAGTGGTAAATAGTGGGGTAATTTATTATATTTACAGTTATGATTAACATTTTAGGTACATATGAGTGTAAGGCAGATTCTAAGGGAAGAATTATGTTACCGTCTCCACTTAAAAAACAAATTGCTTCTGTCATTTCTGATGGTTTTGTTGTAAAGCGCAGTGTTTTTAATAAATGTTTAGAGATACATCCTATGTCTGAGTGGAATAAAATTGTCAATCAAGTAAATCAATTAAATCGTTTTGTAAAGAAGAATAATGATTTTATAAGATCATATATGTCAGGTTTAAAAATTGTAAATCTTGATAGTTCGTCAAGAATCTTAATTCCCAAGGATTTAATTGTATTTGCTGGATTAGAAAAGCAGATTGTATTGTCTTCTTCTGTTAATATAATTGAAGTTTGGGATAAAAAAGAATACGAAATTTCAGTATCAAAATCTCTTAAGAATTTTGGTGATTTAGCCGAAGAAGTTATGGGTGATAACAGTTATCTATCTGCAGATGACATACCATAATCCTGTATTACTATCTGAAAGTATTAATGGTTTAAATATAAAACCAAATGGAGTTTATGTTGATGTAACATTTGGAGGGGGAGGGCATTCAAAGGAAATAATAAAAAATATAAAAGATGGTTTTCTTTTTTCATTTGATCAAGACAAAGATGCAATAAGAAATAAGCTTCCAAATCTTAACTTCAAGCTAATTAGATCAAACTTCAAATACATTAAAAACTTTTTAAAATTAGAAGGTATAACAAAAATAGATGGGCTAATAGCTGATTTAGGTGTTTCATCACATCAAATAGACGTACCTGAGAGAGGTTTTGCTTATAAATTTGATGCTTCTCTGGATATGAGGATGAATTCTGAAAGCAATCTCAATGCAATTAATGTTATTAATGAATACACTGAAAAAGAATTATCCGATATATTTTTTTATTACGGAGATTTTAAAGATTCTAAAAAAATTGCCAAGCAAATTTTTAATAAAAGAAATGAAAAAGAAATTATATCTACTCATGAATTGATTGCTGCATTAGAAGGTTTGTTTTCTGAAAAAAATAAAAACAAATATCTCGCAAGAATTTTTCAAGCAATTAGAATAGAGGTCAATGATGAAATTAATTCACTCAAAAAATTACTAAATGATGCAACTGAATTATTAAAAAGTGAAGGAAGACTTGTTGTTATTTCCTATCATTCTTTAGAAGATAGACTAGTAAAGAATCTGATAAATAAGGGGAATGTTGATGGTGAAAATAATCAGGATTTTTTTGGAAAGGTTACAAAGATATATGCGCCAATTAATAAAAAAGTTATTATTCCTAATGAAGAAGAATGCAAAAAAAATAAACGCTCAAGGAGCGCGAAATTACGAATTGCAGAAAAAATATAAATGAGTAGTAAAAAAAATAAAATATCAGTTTTCTCAATTTTAAAAGGAGATTTTTTTTCAAAAACCCAAAACAGAAAATATGTTCCTTTTTTATTTCTCATTGTTTCTCTTCTCTTAATAAATATTAGGTTGACATTCCATGCTGAAAGTTTACAGCGAAAATCTGTCAATCTTGAGTATGAGGTTGCTGATCTTAGATTAAGGTATATAACAACAAAATCTCAATTAATGAGTATTTATAAGAGATCTACAATTGAAGAAATGGTATCAAATCAAGGATTAGAAACTTCCTTAACTCCAGTTTATATTATTGATATCAATGAAGAATAAAGTTAATTATAGAGTTATCTCACTTTACGTCCTTATGTGCGTAGTTGCTCTTGTTGTGGTCTCAAAGATTTTAGTAATACAAAGACTAAATCAAGAAATAAGTAGCGTAAACCTTCCAAAATTATTTAAGATACAAGCGCCTAGGGGAAACATATTTTCTGATGATGGTTCATTATTAGCAATATCAATGCCATTGTATAATGTTTTTTTAGATCTAAGTGTTATAGATGAGCAATTATTTAACGAAGAGGTGAGTAGTTTGTCACAATCATTATCTACACTTTTTAAAGATAAATCTGCTAAGAAATATGAGCAATATTTACGCCAGTACAAGTCTAAAAAAAGAAATAAATATGTAAAGCTCAGAAATAAGGTTTCTCATAATGAGCTTACTATGCTAAAGAGTTTCCCAATTTTAAAACTTGGAAAAAATAGAGGTGGTTTAATTGCTGAAGAACGTCCAAATAGAGAAAATCCCTTTGGATTATTAGCAAGAAGAACAATAGGAGTATTAAGAGAGTCAAATCCAATAGGCTTAGAGCGTGCTTATAATAAAACCTTATCTGGAACTGATGGATTACAATTAAAACAAAGAGTTGGTAAAAGTTTTTGGAGAAACGAAGAGTCAGATCTTAATTCATTACCAAAATCTGGAAATGATATTGTAACTACTATTAATATTGATATTCAAGATGTAACTGAAAAGGCTCTTAAAAGTGCATTAAGGTATCATGATGCAGATTGGGGAACTGCTGTTTTAATGGAAGTTGAATCTGGCCACATCAAAGCAATTGCAAATTTAAAATATGAAGATGGTGTTTTTGATGAACACTATAACCATGCAATTGCAGAACATTCAGAGCCAGGATCCACTTTTAAGTTAGCTTCAGTTCTAGCTGGTTTAGAAGATGATTTTTATTCCCTTATAGACTCAGTTGACACTGAAGACGGAACCCATCAATTTTATGATAAAACAATGAGAGACTCCAAAAAAGGGGGTTATGGAAAAATATCGATTGGAGATGCATTTGTTCAATCATCAAATGTAGGTATTTCTAAAGTAATTAATAGCTCTTATAAAGATAAGCCCCAAGATTTTATAGATAGGATATATAAAATGGGATTATGTACTCCATTAGATCTTGAACTGCCATATCCAAATAGTTTATTGGTTAAACAGCCAGGTAGTCCCGGATGGTCTGGAGTTACATTGCCTTGGATGTCAATTGGATATTCTTTGCGATTAACTCCTTTGCATATTTTAACTTTTTATAATGCTGTCGCCAACAATGGAGTTATGGTTTCACCACTGTTTACAACACAGATTTTAAAGGACGGTCAAAAAGTTTCTGAACACTCAAAACAAATTATTAATCCGGCAATATGTTCAAAATCATCAATTGACCAAATTATGCCATATCTAATTGATGTAGTTGAAAAAGGAACAGCGAAATCCATTAGAACTAAAGAATATAAGATTGCAGGAAAAACCGGCACAACTTTATTAGCTTATGGAAAAAAATCAGAGGATAATAAAAAACAATATCAAACATCATTTGTCGGTTTTTTTCCAGCTGAACACCCAAAGTATTCTTGTATCGTTGTTATAAATAATCCAAAAGAAAACGGATTTTACGGAGGTAATGTGTCAGCTCCAGTTTTTAAAGAAATTTCAGATAAAGTTTTTGCCTCAGATATTTCTATTCATAATTCAATTTTTATTGCAGAACAAACAAAGGATACTCCCAACTTAACTCAAGGAAAAACTGAGGATATGAGTAAATTATTAGATAATTTATCTCTTGAACATGAAAAAACAAAATCTAACTGGATGGTTCCATCATACTCTAGTAAGAAGATAAATCTGGAAAGAAGAAATATCGAGAAAGATTTTGAAGAAGGTTTAATGCCAAATTTATTTGGCATGAATTTATTAGATGCTGTTTATCTTTTAGAAAATGCTGGACTAAAAGTTGAAATTAAAGGGAAAGGACATATTGTTAACCAATCCATAAAAAAAGGAGATAGGTTTTGGACTAATCAAAAAATAAGTTTAATCGCATCAATATGAAACTCGACTTATTGCTATATAAAGTAGATGTATTAGATATTATTGGAGATACTAATATTGAGATTAGTAATATTCAATTAGATTCTCGTAATATCTCTAAAGGTGAGATGTTTATTGCCTTAGCTGGCACCAGAAAAAGTGGAGATGAATTTATCCAGAGTGCTATTATAAATGGAGCCAAGGCAATTATTTGCCATAATATCCCTTCAACTTGTTCTGAAAATGTCACTTATATTTTAGTCAATGATTCCAACAATGCTTTGTCTGTAATTTCCAATAATTTTTATGATTTTCCTTCTAAAAAGCTAGAAATTGTTGGTGTAACTGGTACAAATGGAAAAACATCAATTGTAAGTCTTCTGCACCAGTTATTTTCAATTCGAGGTTATAAATGTGGATTAATCTCAACAATTGAAAATATTATTGATCAGGAAAAATATATTAGCACACATACCACTCCAGATATTTTACAAATCAATTTTCTTTTAAGTAAAATGGTAGAGCTCGGTTGTTCTTATTGTTTTATGGAAGTAAGTTCTCATGCTCTGGATCAAAATAGAATAAAGGGGCTTAATTTTAAGATTGCAGTTTTTACTAATATAACACATGATCATTTAGATTATCATAAAAGTTTTAAGAACTATTTAAATACTAAGAAATCTTTTTTTGACAATCTAGAAAAAACAGCAATAGCTCTTATTAACAGCGATGATAAAAATGCAGATGTTATGATGCAAAACTCATTGGCTGAAAAATATACTTATTCATTACAATCTATTTCTGATTATAAGTGTAAAATTATTGAATCAGACTTTGATGGGATGTTATTAGAAGTAGATAATTATAAAATTTGGGTCAAGCTAGTAGGAAAATTTAATGCATATAATTTACTTGCTGTCTATTCTGTTTCTAAACTTCTTGAGGGTGATACTGATGAAATTTTACAAGCATTGAGTATAGTGTCTTCTGCTGAAGGAAGATTTCAAACTCTAAAATCAGATAATAATATTGTTTTTATTATCGATTATGCTCACACTGAAGATGCTCTTCAAAATGTTTTGTCTACAATAAATTCTATTAGAAAAAAGAATCAAAATTTAATTACAGTATTCGGTTGCGGAGGGGATAGAGACAGGTCAAAGAGACCACTAATGACTAATGTGGCTTGCAAATTAAGTTCTCAAGTTATAATTACCTCTGATAACCCAAGAAATGAAAATATAAGTGATATTATTTCTGATATGTTGACTGGTATTAATGAACAAAATATAGAAAAGACAATTGTAATTAATGATAGAAAACAAGCAATAAAAACAGCTTTTAGACTAGCAAAAAGCAATGATATCATTTTAGTTGCTGGAAAAGGACATGAGAAGTTTCAGGAAATATCAGAAGTTAAAATACCTTTTGATGATAAACAAGAAATATTAAAATTAATAAACAAAAATATCAACTGATGCTATACTACTTATTTGAATTCTTAGAAAATAATTATGATTTACCAGGTGCAGGTGTTTTTCAATATATTTCATTTAGAGCTGCTCTTGCTATAATTACTTCTCTTCTTGTTTCTTTAGTTTTTGGTGGTCGAATTATTAATTTGATTCGTAAAAGACAAATTGGAGAGTCGGTAAGAAAATTAGGATTAGAAGGAGAGCAAGCTAAATCAGGAACCCCAACAATGGGTGGGTTGATAATATTGTCAGCAATTTTGATTCCTACTCTTCTTTTTGCTCGTTTAGATAACATCTACATTCAGGTAATGTTAATATCTACGATTTGGCTGGGAATTATAGGTTTTATAGATGACTATATTAAAGTTTTTAGAAAAGATAAAGAAGGGCTTGCTGGAAAGTTTAAAATATTAGGTCAAGTTGGAATTGGAATAATTGTTGGACTTGTAATGGTTTTTCACTCTGATATAGTTGTCAAAGAAAAAAATATTCCAACAGAGATAGAAGGCGTATATGATTTTTCAGAAAATGCTCATAAATCATCAATTACAACTATTCCATTTCTAAAAAATAATGAGTTTGATTATCACGATTTAACATCATGGCTTGGTGAGGGAATGAAAAAGTATTCATGGTTGCTATTTATTTTAGTAGTGATCTTTGTTATTGCAGCTGTTTCTAACGGAGCAAATATGACTGATGGCCTAGATGGTCTTGCTACAGGAACTTCTGCTATAATTGGCTCAACATTAGTTCTATTTACTTATGTTTCTGGTAATATAATTGCTGCTGATTATCTAAACATAATGTATATTCCTGATAGTGGAGAGTTAGTTATATATATGTCAGCATTTGTTGGTTCATGTGTTGGTTTTATGTGGTATAATTCTTACCCAGCTCAAGTTTTTATGGGTGATACTGGGAGTTTGTCATTAGGTGGTATCATTGCTGTTGTTGCAATTTTAATTAGAAAAGAACTATTGATTCCAATTTTGTGCGGTGTATTCTTAATTGAGAATCTTTCAGTAATTCTACAAGTAGGATATTTCAAATACACTCGAAAAAAATATGGAGAAGGTAAAAGAATCTTCATGATGGCGCCTCTTCATCACCACTTTCAGAAGTTAGGAATTCATGAAAGTAAAATTGTTACAAGATTTTGGATAGTTGGAATTTTTTTAGCAATACTAACAATAGTAACATTAAAACTAAGATAGGTGAGTAATAATATTGCAATATTAGGAGCTGGAGTTAGTGGTATTGGAGCAGCAATTTTAGCTTCAAATAAGAATTACAATGTTTTTGTTTCTGATAGCAATTCAATTGATAAAAAAAATAAAAAAGTACTTGATAATCATAATATTGCTTGGGAAGAAAATGGTCATGATTTAGCTAAAATATTATCATCCGATTTAATTATTAAAAGTCCAGGAATTCCAGATCATATTGATTTAATTCAAAAAATAATTGAAAAAGAAATAAGTATAATTTCTGAGATTGAATTCGCTTCAAGATTTACTCAAGCAAAAATAGTTGCAATTACAGGAACAAATGGTAAAACCACTACTACTTTACTAATACATAAAATTCTTAATGATGCTGGATATAATGTTTTACTTGCAGGTAATATAGGTTTAAGTTTTGCTGCCGAAATTTCTAGTAATGATTATGATTTTATTGTCTTAGAAGTAAGCAGTTTTCAACTTGATAATATAGTTGAGTTTAGACCTTCAATTTCAATAATTCTAAATATAAGCGAGGATCATTTGGATAGATATAAAAATAATTTTTCAAATTATGTCTACTCTAAATTACAGATTACAAAAAATCAGACAAAAAAAGATTTTTTGATCTATAACTATGATGATACCTCATTATCTGATTTAAAAACAAACGCAAAAAAAATACCCATTTCACTAAAACATAAATTAAATGGTGATAGTGGTTTATATACTAATAACAAAATCAATATTAATTTAAATAACAAAACAATGACAATAGAAAAGTTAGCATTAAAAGGTACTCATAATATTTTTAATTCGATGGCTGCTGCTATGGCCGCAAGAGTTTTTGAAGTTTCAGATGATGTGATAAGGAAATCATTAATTGATTTTGAAAATATTGAGCATAGATTGGAATATGTTCTTACAGTGCATGGAATAGACTTTATTAATGATTCCAAAGCGACAAATGTAAATGCTGCTTGGTATGCAATTGAAAGTATGAATAAGCCATTTGTATGGATTCTTGGAGGTATTGATAAGGGAAATGACTATTCAGCATTAATTAAAGTAGCTAAAGAAAAAAATATTAAAGCAATTATTTGTTTAGGAGAGAACAACGAGAAAATAATAAATGCTTTTAAAAATGATGTTGATATAATTCAGCAAGCAGCCGATATGCAAGAAGCTGTTAATCAATCATATAATTTAGCTGCTGGTGGTGATGCAGTTTTGCTTTCTCCAGCATGTGCAAGTTTTGATCTTTATGAAAATTTTGAACATAGAGGTAGTGAATTTAAAAAGATGGTAAGAGCTTTATAAAATGTCAGAAATTTTAAAAAATATAAACCTTAAAGGCGATAAAGTAATATGGGGTGTTATCATTTCCTTATCTCTTTTTTCTGTACTATTAGTTTATAGTACTGCAGGATGGAAATATTTATTTAGTCATTTAATAAAATTATCTGTGGGTTTATTTTTTTTATATCAAGTTCATAAAATCAAGTTTAAATATTTTGCAAAAATTGGTGTGTTAGGTTTTGTTATTAGTATAATCTTGTTGCTCCTGGTTTTTGTTATTGGTGTTACTGTTAATGGCGCATCAAGATGGCTTTCAGTAGCTGGAGTACAATTTCAACCATCTGATATTGCTAAACTTTCAATCTTATTATTCATGGCTAGACAATTAAGTAAATACAGGCATGAAATCAAAGATTTCAAATTTCTTTTTTTGTATGTTTTGGCTCCTTTAATAGTTATATGTTCTTTAATTCTACCAAACAACTTTTCAACTTCAGCATTAATTTTTCTGAACGGTTTAGTTTTGATGTTTGTTGCAAAAGTTAATATAAAATATATTGTTTCAATAATTGGCTTAGGAATTTTTGGTGCTTTATTTATTTATGGGATTGCTAAAATATCTCCTGAAATATCAAATAAGATAATGCCAAGGTCTGCCACTTGGATAAGTAGAGTTGATAGTTATTTTAATACAAAAGAAGTAAAAAAATTAGATCAAGATTATCAACAACAGCAAGCATTAGTAGCTATATATAATGGAGGTTTTTCTGGTGTTGGTCCTGGTAAAAGTACTCAAAGAAATATATTGCCGTACTCTTCTTCAGATTTTATATTTGCTATAATGGTAGAAGAATATGGATTATTGTTAGGAGCCATATTTCCAATGCTGCTATATCTAATTTTATTTTATAGAGCTTTACGTATTGCTACCAAAATCGCTAGTGTTTTTGGAGGATTAATTTGTATTGGTTTAATGTTTAGTCTCGTATTTCAAGCATTTGTAAATATGCTTGTTTCTGTTGGAGTATTGCCAGTTACAGGCCAAACACTTCCGCTTATAAGTATGGGTGGAACATCAATATTATTCACATGTATAACACTTGGTATAATTTTAAGTGTTAGTAATGACACATCAGATAGAGAATATGAAACAGCATAAAGTAATAATAAGTGGTGGTGGTTCAGGTGGGCATATTTTTCCTGCTATTGCGATTGCAAAATCTTTATTAGAATTAGATAAAAATATTGATCTTTTATTTGTGGGTGCAAGTGATAAAATGGAAATGGAAAAAGTTCCAGCAGCCGGCTTTAAAATAATTGGTTTATGGATTAGTGGTTTTCATAGAAAAAATATTTTAAGAAACTTGTTATTTCCTCTGAAGTTACTCTTCAGTATTGTAAAGTCTTTTTTTATAATTTTAAAATTTCAACCAAATTTAGTGATAGGTACTGGAGGCTTTGCAAGTGGGCCAATACTTTTTGTTGCGTCATTGTTTAAAATACCCACACTAATTCAAGAGCAAAATTCATATGCTGGTATTACTAATAAATTACTTGCAAAGTATGTAGATAAAATTTGTGTTGCATATGATGATATGCATCGATTTTTCCCACAAAATAAAATTATTAAAACGGGTAATCCAATCAGGAAAAATATTATTGAAAATACTACAAGTTTAGAAAAAGCGAAAAATGATTTTAAAATTGATAATAATAATCTTACAGTTTTAGTGGTTGGTGGAAGTTTAGGAGCAAGAACAATTAACACCTCAATTTTAAATTCTCTGAGCTTATTTAAGCAAGAAAAATTAAATCTTATCTGGCAAACTGGTCAACATTTTAGTGCTATTGCAGTTAATGCCGTGAAAGAGTTTGAGAAAGATGGGATTAGTACTTTTTCATTTATTAAAAATATCGAAAACGCATACAAAGCAGCGGATATAATTATTTCAAGAGCTGGGGCGATTGCCATATCAGAATTATGTGTAATTGGAAAACCAGTCATCTTAATTCCATCTCCAAATGTTGCTGAAAATCATCAGTTTAAAAATGCACAATCACTAGTTAATAAAAATGCAGCACTTCTGGTTAAAGACTCACAAGCAAATGATAAACTTGTATTAAAGATTATTTCATTAAAAAATGATATTCAATTGATGAAAGAATTAAGTGTAAATATCAAAAATATGGAAGCTAAAGAAGCTTCTTCAATTATTGCAGCTCATGCAATGAGCTTAATAAAATGAATATAAAGAAATATAAAAATATATATCTAGTTGGTATCGGAGGAATTGGAATGAGTGCATTAGCAAATTATTTTTATTCACAAAATAAAAATGTTTACGGATATGATAGAGTGAAATCTAGATTGACTGAAAATCTTGAAAAAAAAGGTATTGAAATTAGATATGAAGATAATATAAATTCTATTCCTTCAGTTTTTAATAGCTCATCAAAGGATCAATTAGTAATATATAGTTCAGCTATTTCAAATAATAATATTCTTTCATACTTCAGTTCAAATAGCTACAATATCTGTAAAAGATCAAAGGTATTAGGATTAATAAGTGAGCATTATTATACAATTGCAGTTGCTGGTACTCATGGAAAAACAACTACATCAATTATGCTTTCTCATATATTGAAACAATCTAATGTTAATTGCACAGCATTTTTAGGTGGGATTAGTAAAAATTACAATACTAATTTTCTGTTATCAGATAAAAGTAAATATATGGTTGTTGAAGCGGATGAGTTTGATAGATCATTTTTGTCATTAAATCCTGACATAGCTATTATTACTTCTCTGGATCCTGATCACTTAGATATTTATGGAAGTCATAAAGAATTTATTGATACATTTCAGAAGTTTGCCTCACAGGTGAAAAAGAATGGGTGTTTAATCATAGAAGAAAGTATTGTAAATAAATTTGAAACACCCAAACATGTTAATTTATTTACTTATTCTCATTCATCAATTTCGGATTTTTATGCATCTTCTATAGATTATCAGTCAGATAAGATTAACTTTTTATATAATGAAAAAGGAAAAAAGTATAATAATAATAATGTTGAATTATCAATGCCAGGACATCATAATGTAAGTAATGCATTAGCCGCAATTTCAGCATGTTCATTTTTAGATATATCAAATAAATTTATTTCTCAAGCTCTTAATTCCTTTGAGGGAATAAAAAGAAGATTTGATGTGCATTTAAATACTTCAGAAAAAGTGTATGTAGATGATTATGCTCATCATCCAACAGAAATTATTGAAACTATTAAAACTGTGAAAAAGATGTTTGCAGGAAGACATCTTACAGTATTATTTCAGCCTCATTTATTTTCTAGAACAGATAATTTTAAAAATGAATTTGCTCAGTCTTTATCTTTAGCGGATTCACTTATTTTGTTAGACATATACCCAGCTAGAGAAAAGCCAATTAAGGGCGTCGATTCGAAGATGTTGCTCAATTTATGTGTAAATAATTCTAAGAAACTTGTTTCTAAAAATTCAGTAATTAAAAATTTAGAAAATCAAAAAATAGATGTTCTACTAACATTAGGGGCCGGTGATATTAGTGATTTAGTTATGCCAATAAAAAAAATGATTAGCTCATGAGGTTATTTTTATTTATAATGAGATTAGTATGTGTTTGTATATTATTCTGTTTTTTGTTGTCTTTTACAATTAAAAGTGAAGAACAACTCATAAAAAATATAAATCAAATTAATATAGATAATCAGAATAAGTTTATTGAAAAGACAAAAATTTTTGAAATCTGTGATAGTGATATTAATAGTCAGAAAGACATTAATTTGATAGAAAACCAAATTAAGAATCATCCTCAGATAAAAGATGCACAAGTATATATTCAGCATAATGGTGATATAGATATAAATCTTAAAGAACGAATTCCATTAGTTAGAGTTTTTGATAATAATAATAGCTACTATCTTGACACAGATTGTAAGCCCATGCAACTTTCATCACGATACACATCTAGCAATCTTATTGTTAATGGTGATTTAGTTTTTTTTAATGAGAACGAAATATGTAACTTATATCATCATATAAAATCTAATTCTTTTTTAGAATCTTTGGTAACTCAGATTTATTTGCAAAAACAAAATATTATTTTAATTACTCGATTTAAAGATTTAGAAATTAATATTGGCAGTTTAGATTATTTAGAAGTGAAGCTTGATAATTTACTTGCTTTTTACGAAAGGATTATAAAATTTAAAGGATGGAATTATTACACATCTGTTAATTTAAAATATCGTGATCAAATTATATGCACAAAAAAATAAATGATGGAAATAAATAACTCAGAAATAATAGTTGGTTTAGATATAGGGACAACTAAAGTGTCTATAATAATTGGAAGAAGAAATCAATATAACAAAATTGAAATTCTAGGAAATGGAAAATCAGTTTCAAGTGGAGTTTCAAGAGGAATTGTTTCAAATATTGACAAAACTGTTGAGTCTATAAAACAAGCACTTGATGAAGTTGAAAAAAAGAATAATATCTCTATTAAGGAAGTATTTGTTGGAATAGCAGGACAACACATTAAGAGTTTACAGCACAGGGGTGAAATAGTTAGAGACAATATTAATGTTGAAATTGGTCAGCAGGATATTGATAAGCTTAAGGAAAACATGTTTAAGCTTATAACTATTCCAGGAGAAGAAGTTATACACGTTATTCCACAGGAGTATACAGTTGATGGGGAAGATGGGATCCAGGACCCTAAAGGCATGGCTGGAGTTAAGCTTGAAGCAAATTTTCATGTTATAACTGCTCAGGTTGGTGCTGTTAGAAATATCATGAGATGTGTAGAGAAAGCTGGTCTTATTCCAAGAGAATTAATTTTAGAACCTTTTGCATCAGCAATCGCTACTCTTGATGAGGATGAGCTAAGGGAAGGAGTTGCTTTAGTTGATATAGGTGGGGGAACAACGGATGTTGCTATATTCTTAGATGATATTATTAGGCATACTGCAGTGATTCCTTTTGGAGGTAATATTGTTACAAAAGATATTAAAACAGGTCTTTCTATTTTAGATAAGCAAGCAGAACTTTTAAAAATAAAATTCGGAGCAGCAATGTATACTGATGATCAAGAAAATGTCATGGTTTCCATTCCTGGTCTTCGTGGAAGAGAGCCAAAAGAAATTGCAGTAAAAAACCTATCTGAAATTATTGGTGCTAGAATGAAAGAAATTATTGATTTAGTATATCACGAAATAAAAGTTTCGGGATATGAAAATAAACTAATGATGGGAATAGTAATCACAGGAGGTGGTTCTCAATTAAAGAATTTACAACAATTAGTTTCATTTATTACTGCTAAAGAAACAAGAATCGGCTATCCAAACGAACATCTCTCCAGCGACTCAAAAGATATGGTTAAGAGTCCGATGTACTCAACTGGTGTAGGATTAGTACTAAAAGGTTTTGAAAATAAAATAAAAAGTAATTTAAATCAAATTAATAATGATGTGAGTGATGAAGATTCAACAAAAGAAAAACCTAAAAGTTTAATTGCATTATTCACTGATTTTTTTGAAGATAATATAGACTAAAGAAAACAAATAAAAACAAATAAAAACAACAAATATGAGCTTAATAGATACAGATTTTGAATTTCAATTACCAAAAAATCAATCCTCACAAATTAAAGTGATGGGAGTTGGTGGTGGCGGAAGTAATGCCGTAAATTATATGTTTGAACATGGTATAAAGGGAGTAGATTTTGTTATTTGTAATACAGATCTTCAAGCTCTCGAGGCTAGTGTAATACCAACAAAAATTCAATTAGGAAAGAATCTTACAGAAGGCCTGGGTGCTGGATCTGATCCTGATGTTGGAATGAGGGCAGCACAAGAAAGCTCAGATAGAATTAGTGAGTTATTAGATGCAAATACTAAAATGTTATTCATAACTGCCGGAATGGGTGGTGGAACAGGTACTGGTGCAGCACCAGTAATTGCTGAAATTGCAAGAGAAAAAGGTATTTTAACAATTGCTGTAGTAACTCATCCATTTGCTAATGAAGGAGGTTATAGAAAGCAGTATGCTAAGGACGGATTAGAAGAATTAAAAAAGTATGTTGATACATTGTTAATTATTAATAATGATAAATTAATTGAAATTTATGGCGATTTAACGTTTACTCAAGCATTTGGTAAAGCAAACGAAGTTTTAAATACCGCTACAAAAGGAATTGCAGAGGTAATCTCCCAACACATGGTAGTTAATATTGATCTAAATGATGCTAGAAAAGTATTAGAAAATAGCGGAACCGCACTTATGGGTCAAGCTATTGCTAGTGGAGAGAATAGAGCAATAGAGGCTGTAACAGAAGCATTAGATTCACCACTTTTAAATGATAATGATATTACAGGTGCTCAACAAGTATTATTGAAAATAGTTTCTGGTGAAGGAGATGATGAAATTAGAATTTCTGAATTAGAGATTATTAAGAATCAGATACAAAAAGCTGCTGGAAGAGATGTAAATATTATTGAAGGTATTGGTAATGATGCTTCATTAGAAGGTGCAGTTAGTATTACAGTAATAGCAACTGGATTTGAAACAAAAAAAGTAAATGCACCAGTTACGATTAAACTTGAAGATTCAGATGATATTGCTAATAGTACTTCTAATGATTTAGAAATAATAAATGATAATATTCAACAGACACTATCTCTTGAAGATGATGAATCATTTGATTTTGAACATTTTAAATCAGATGAAGTTAAGGTTCAAACAATTGTTGAAACAGATAAGAAAGTTGTAAGTTTAGAAGAGGATGAAAACTTTATTTCTGAGCCAGAAGAATTAATTTCTGATATTCTAGAATTAAATAATGAAGACCCTTCTTTAGAAAAACAAGTTGTAGTAAATGAAGGTATAACCGAAAAAGAAACTTTAGAATTTCATAAGCCAATTATAAACGAAGAAGAGAAATTGAATTCTGAGCAAGACATTAAATTAGTAGATAATAAATCGATGCGAATTGAAGCCAGAGAAAGAGAGGAAAGATTAAGAGAAATCTCAATAAAATTAAGAACTCCTTCTGGATTAACTAAGCTTGAAGATGAGCCAGCATATAAAAGAAACAATATTGATTTAGAAGAAACTGCTCATTCTTCTGAAGATGAAATATCTCATTTTTCATTAACCTCAGATAATGAGGACAAGATAATTCTTAATGATAAAAATTCTTTTTTACACGATAATGTAGATTAAAAAAAACCGTCTGTTAAGACGGTTTTAGTATTACATCATGCCAGGCATTCCCCCTCCGCCCATCGGAGGCATTGGTGGTCCAGAATTTTCTTCTTTAATATTAGAAATAACACATTCTGTTGTCAGAAGCATACCAGCAACTGATGATGCATTCTCTAACGCAACTCTTACAACTTTAGCGGGGTCAATTACACCAGCTTTATATAGACTTTCAAATGTTTCAGTTTTAGCATTGAATCCAAAGTCAGCTTTTCCATCTTTGACTTTTGCAACTATTACAGATCCTTCTAAGCCTGCATTTTCTACAATTTGTCTTAGTGGTTCCTCAACAGCTCTGTAAATGATATTAATACCAGTTTGTTCGTCGTCATTTTCAGCTTTTAATTTATCCAAGCTTTGTGAGGCTCTAACAATTGAAACACCTCCTCCTGGAACAATTCCTTCTTCAACTGCAGCTCTTGTTGCAGCAAGAGCATCATCAACTCTGTCTTTTTTCTCTTTCATTTCAACTTCTGTTGCGGCTCCAACATATAAAACAGCTACACCTCCAGCAAGTTTGGCAAGTCTTTCTTGAAGTTTTTCCTTATCATAATCAGAAGTTGTAGTTTCAATTTGAGTTTTAATCTGATTAACTCTTGCTGAAATTGATTTCTTATCACCAGCACCATTGACAATTGTTGTATTATCTTTATCAATCACAATTTTTTCAGTTGTTCCTAACATTTCAAGTGTTGTGCTTTCTAATTTAAAACCCCTTTCTTCGGAAACAACAGTTCCATTAGTAAGAATTGCTATATCTTCAAGCATAGCTTTTCTCCTGTCACCAAAACCAGGAGCCTTAACAGCAGCTACTTTTAATGCTCCTCTTATTTTGTTGACAACAAGTGTAGAAAGAGCTTCTCCATCTACATCCTCAGCAATTATCATTAGCGGTTTTCCTGATTTTGCAGTTTGTTCTAAAATTGGAAGTAAATCTTTCATCGCTGAAATTTTCTGATCAAATATCAAAATATATGGATTTTCTAGTTCAACTTCCATTTTATCCGCATCAGTAATAAAGTATGGAGATAAGTATCCTCTATCAAACTGCATTCCTTCAACAACTTCAACTGTTGTATCTGTTCCTTTTGCTTCCTCAACAGTTATAACACCTTCAGTTTTTACTTTTTTCATTGCCTCAGCAATTAAGGATCCAATTACATTGTCATTATTTGCAGATATTGAAGCTACTTGTTCAATTTTATCATAACTATCTCCAACTTGCTGTGCTTGCTTATTAATGTCTTTAATTATAGCGCTTACTGCCTTATCAATTCCTCTTTTTAAATCCATTGGGTTAGCACCTGCAGCAACATTTTTTAAGCCGTTTGATATTATTGCTTGCGCTAACACAGTTGCAGAAGTTGTACCATCACCAGCAAGATCATTTGTTTTTGAAGCAACTTCTTTAACCATTTGTGCTCCCATATTTTCTAATGTATCTTCTAATTCAATTTCTTTTGCTACAGTTACTCCATCTTTTGTTATGGAAGGTCCTCCAAATTGTTTGTCAATTACAACATTTCTTCCTTTTGGGCCTAATGTAACTTTAACTGCATTAGCAAGTGCATCTACTCCTTTTTTTAGAGCATCTCTTGCTTCCGTATCGAATGTGATTTTTTTTGCCATTTTTATATTTATTTTTCAATTATTGCTAAGATGTCAGATTCTTTCATTATCAAATAATCTTCTCCATCATATTTAAATTCTGTTCCTGCATATTTACCATAGAGGACAACGTCTCCAACTTTTAAAGTAATTGGATCATCTTTTGTTCCCTTCCCAACTGCTACAACGTTTCCTTTTTGAGGTTTCTCTTGAGCAGTATCTGGAATAATTATACCAGAAGCAGTTTTAGTCTCTGCTTCAGCTTGTTGCACAATTACCTTGTCAGCTAATGGTTTTAATTTTATTTTTTTCATCATTTTTTATTTTATCTATATTAATATGTACAATTTTTATGCCAAAGTAATAGGCATGAATTTTTGTCATTATTTAGAGAGTTATTTATTCTTGAGCAGGATTAACTGGAAGATTAGGAATAATTGTCTCGTCAATTTGTTCTTGAGCTTTTATTTCAGTTACTTCATCTGTGTTATTTCTTGGAATTGCAAAATTTGACAAAAGACTTAATGAGATCAGTGCAATTGCAAGTGTCCATGTAGCTTTTTCTAAAAAGTCAGTTGTTTTTTTTGCTCCCATGATTTGATTTCCGCCGCCACCAAAAGTTGAAGAAAGTCCACCTCCTTTGGGATTTTGAACTAAAACAACTAGTACAAGTAAAATTGATGTTATGATTATAAGAATTGCAAAAATTGTATACATTTTATTTTTTTAATTTTTTGATAACTTTAATTTGGTCTGCAAAGTAACTACTTTTTTGTGGATATTTCAAGCTTAATTTTTGATAAGCTAATATTGCTTTTTCAAAATGTTCTTGTTTAGCATAAACTTTTGCAAGTGTTTCAGTAATAATATCGTTATTTTCTTTAATGCTTTTTCTTGCATTCTCAGATGCATTGAAAAATCTTTGTTTGGTGTTGTTTTTTATTTTTGGTTTATTCTCTAAAAATATATTTATAATTTCATCAGGATTTTGTTTTTTAGATCTTACAATTTTCTTAGTTTGAACTATAGAAATCCAGTCTAGAAAAGAATGCAATTCTGCTTTTTTATCCTCTTTTTTTAGATTTCGTATATCAGTATTTTTTGAAATATTTGAATCTTCATGTTGGCTAATTACATCAAACAATAGATTTCTGTCACCAGAATATATGGCAGCTTTTTTTAATTGAGATTTAAATCTAATGCTTTTTGTGTTTTGTAAAGCTTTTGAATATAATATATGTGCTGTCTGGAAATAGGGAAATTTCTCAAGAATATTTGATATATAAATTGACTCATCCTTGTGCATTGTGTAAGGATTTTCAATCATACTGGATATTTTGTTTCCCTCTACCAATTTACCACTGCTTTATTAAAGATATCTTCAACTAATTCATTTGTAATTTCAGTAATTAAAATATCTTCTATTTCAGACAGATTCTGTGAGCTCTCATAATCTTTGTATCTAGAAAATGTTTGATTAAAATTTAATTCTTCATTTTGTTTATTAAGAAAATCTATTTTAACTGAAATTGTTAGTCTATTTTGCCCTGCTGTTTCATTAGATTGGATAGCAATAGGTTGAACATCATATTTAATGATATCACCCTTAAAAAATAGATCTCCATTTTGATTAGATATTATTAAATTAGTTTGTTCTGTAAAATAATCTTTAAGCTTTTCAGTAAGGACTTGACTTAAAGTTGGTTGTTTTGTTAGTGCAGAGTTTTTAAAGTATTCTACTGTAATAGATTTTGTTTCTTTTGAAATTGAAGCTCCATTAAATGAATAAATGCCGCAACCTATAAATAAACTAATACAAAAGTAGAGTGAGATAATATTTTTCATCTTTTTAAATTTCAAACTCTTTGAGTTTTCTGTAAAGTGTTCTTTCAGAAATCCCTAATTCTTTAGCAGCATCTTTTCTTCTGTCTTTATGTTTGTTTAGAGCTTTTATTATTAATCTTTTTTCTTGCTGTAATAATGATAATGATTCCTCTATTTCAATTGTTTGATCTTCTTCAAAATTCTGTTTAGTTGTATCTTCTTTAATTTCTTTAAAAATTTCTAGGCTTGAATCATTGTTATCATTAACTGAAGAATTATTAATTATGTTGAAAGTTATCTTTTTTAGTTCTGTTAAGTCATTTTTCATATCAAATAAAACTTTGTAAAGTATCTCTCTTTCAGATAAATCTTCTTTTGACTCGTCTTTGTAAAGAATTGGAGTGGTATTATTTTTTTCTGGTAAATATGATTCTAGTGTTAGTCCGTTAATTTCACGATTTTTTTCAATTATTGAAAGTTGTGCTACAAAATTTTTTAGCTGTCTTATATTTCCTGGCCAGCTGTAATTAGTTAAAATAGTTATAGCATCATTATTTAGTTTTATTGGATCAGTATTGTATTGATCAGCAAAATCAGAGGCAAATTTTTTAAATAATAGATGAATGTCATCTTCTCTGTCTCTTAAAGGAGGGAGATGTATGCTTATAGTATTTAATCTATAATATAGGTCCTCTCTAAACTTACCTTTTTTTACAAGTTCAAGCATGTTTACATTAGTTGCAGCTAAGATTCTGACATTAGTTTTTTGTGGTTTTGAAGAGCCTACTTTAATAAATTCTCCATTTTCTAGCACTCTCAATAATCTTGCCTGAGAGGGTAGTGGTAGTT
>ENA-ORDR01000475-ORDR01000475.1-marine-metagenome-genome-assembly--contig:-NODE-475-length-20673-cov-12.065838_pt1 | contig 20673 bp, 18 predicted proteins | sample MGYA00240993_ERZ508538 | MGnify/ENA primary metagenome ERZ508538 (study PRJEB26207, sample SAMN05421999) | marine metagenome | isolation source: Monterey Bay, California, USA | place: USA:Monterey Bay... | reverse complement strand
AAAAGCAACTCAACATTGGAACAAAAAATGACGGAATCATATGATAATCGCGACGGGTATATATGGTTAGATGGAAATATGGTTCCATGGAGAGATGCTAATATTCATGTTCTTACACATGCCTTACATTATGCTAGTTCAGTGTTCGAAGGAGAGCGTGCGTACAATGGAAAGATATTTAAAAGCCAAGAGCATTCAAAACGACTAATTGCTAGCGGTAAAATGCTGGATATGCCTATTCCCTATAGTGTAAAAGAGATTGAAGATGCTAAATATAAAGCTTTGAAAACTAGCGGTTTGTCCGATGCTTATGTTAGAGTGGTTTGCTGGCGTGGTTCTGGTAAAGATATGGGAGTAGCGTCCGCAGCAAATCCGGTTAGAATGGCTGTAGCAGTCTGGGAATGGGGAGCTTATTACGGTGATGCAAAAATGAAAGGCGCAAAGCTAGACATATCCAAATGGAAGCGCCCCTCTCCTGAAACAATTCCCTGTCACGCCAAAGCATCTGGTCTTTACATGATTTGTACTATGTCAAAACATGACGCCGAAGCAAAAGGTTGCTCTGACTCAATGATGTATGATCATAGGGGTTATGTTGCTGAAGCTACCGGCGCAAACATATTTTTTGTTAAAAATGATGAAGTTCATACTCCGTTAGCCGACACATTTTTAAACGGAATCACTCGAAAAACCGTTATAGATCTGCTAAAAGCAAGAAACATAGTTGTTCATGAGCGTCATATATTACCAGATGAATTAGCTAAATTTGAGCAATGCTGGCTTACTGGAACAGCTGCAGAAGTCACACCTGTTGGCCAGATTGGCCCGCATAAATATACTGTTGGATCAGTGGTAAAAGAGATAGCAGAAGAATACGAATCTCTTGTTAGGAAATAATTTTCTAAATTAAAATATTTATATTTTTTTAATCAAAAGTACCTGCAATGTTAGCCAAAATTAAGAAAACTAACGCCGTTCTAGTCTTAGAAAATTGCAAAATTTCATCGTCAGAGGCTTTTGTTGAGAATTCAGTAAATACCAGATCAAACTGGCGTAAAAAGTGGTGGGTAACATCCTTAAAAACTGCATCTTTCTTAAAGCGAGAATTTACTTTTTGTAAATTTGAATCATCATCAAAATTTAAAATACCTGAAAGCTTTTTTCCTCTCTTACCATTACCAAAATTCCGCCATAATTCAACTTTTCCAGTCTTGAATTGTATAGAATCAATGTACACTCCATCCTCAGACATAATTCTGAGAGAATCTTGTGCGGCATGAAGAAGTTTGGCTAAATCACGATCTAGCAAAGCTTTTCGTAGTGAACTCAATCCTTCTTTATCATTCTCATCATCTGGAAAATTAGCTGCTCTTATAAATTCTCCAACACTAATCAATGTATTTGGTCGGTTCAATGCGTTATTATCTTCCTCTAAGGGTAACAAAGGTTCCTCTTTTAGAAAGCTTGGTTTGGTTTTCTTTAGGGCTGGGTTTTTGATTTGCTCATCGTTTAAATCCCTCCTAGTCGAAAATTGTGCAACTTCAGTTTCAGTTTTTTGACTCGACTTTGTTGCTTCATCATTTTGTCTTTCAGCATTAGATTTTACAGACAGTCCAGAAACTTGTTGTTGGGTAACGTAAGTACGCCTCAAAGCATCAATCTCAGTTTGGAGTTTTATCGTTTGTTCTTTAAGTTTTCTTGAGATTTTTAAACTCATTGAAATAGTTGCAATCATAGCAACAGGTACAAAAACAGCCAAACAGTTAATAATAAAAGAAGTCTCACTCGAAGAGTTCAAGTTAGTTTTTTCACGAAAAGTTAAGAAGAGAATGCTAAAAACAACCCACACTATGCTGAGTACAATAGCCGTAATATCAATAAAAAAAGAATTTGAATTATTCTCTTTTCCATAAACTCCAAGATCTAACTTAGACCCAAAAGGATTGTTTCGAAGATTTTCATCAATTTTCTTAAAATCAGACATAAGTTATCTTAAGAACCTCATAACTTTTCACTCCTCCCGGTGTTTTTACATCCACACTATCACCTACATCCTTACCAATTAGCGCCCGTGCTAAAGGAGATTTTATATTTAGTAAATTTTTCTCTAAATCAGCTTCAAACTCACCAACAAATTTATAAGTGACTTCAAGATCAGAGTCCTCATCAACTAATTTTACAGAAGCTCCAAACTTAATAGCACCTGACAATTTGGATATGTCTATTATATCAGCCAACCCAATTATAGATTCTAGCTCTTTAATCCTACCCTCTATAAAACTTTGCTTTTCCCTAGCAGAGTGATACTCAGCGTTTTCTGATAGATCCCCATGTTCTCTAGCTTCCGCTATAGCTTTAATTATGGCAGGGCGTTCTATTGATCGAAGTTTTTTTAATTCCATGTCTAGATCATTGTAACCAGACGACGTCATCGGTATTTTTTCCATGGTCTAAAGCTATCTTCCTAAAATTGAACAGTATATAATTTTTATTGTTATCATAACCAATAGAGTCAAGCTAGTATTGAAAAATTGATAATTAAAAATTTTTCCATTAAAGTATTATTAAGTGAGATGCGACTAGATGAAGCAATATAAAATTTGACGTTATGTCCAACCTCACTTTAGTGCATTAGTTGAATTAGGAACTTCCATTAGCCTAGATAGACAAGAAGGGTAGTGATAATATGTCGAAAATCGAACGCGAAAGCATGGATTATGACGTGGTAATTGTTGGTGCTGGTCCAGCTGGGTTATCAGCAGCTATTAGATTAAAGCAATTAAATAAAGACCTAGATGTGGTAGTCCTCGAAAAAGGTTCAGAAGTTGGTGCTCATATCTTATCAGGGGCAGTCTTGGATACCAGCGGTTTAGACACATTAATTCCAGATTGGAAAACTAAGGGCGCGCCAATAAACGTACCTGTAAAGAAAGACAATTTTCTTATCTTAGGTCCAGCAGGGTCAATACGCATACCAAACTTTCCAATGCCACCTTTGATGAATAATCATGGTAATTATATAGTATCTATGGCCAATGTTTGTCGCTGGATGGCTGAACAAGCAGAAGAGCTGGGTGTAGAAATATTTCCAGGCATGGCGTGCTCTGAGTTAATTACAGGAGATAAAAATGAAATTGTGGGAGTAATAGCAGGAGAATTTGGTAAAAATAAAGATGGCTCAATTGGTGATAATTATGAACCAGGAATGGAATTGAGGGGTAAATATGTATTCCTATCTGAAGGAGTAAGAGGGTCTTTATCAAAAGAAGTTATAAAAAATTACAACTTAGACGCAAACTGCGATGTTCCAAAATTTGGATTGGGAATGAAGGAAATTTGGGAGATAGACCCAAAAAATCATGAAGAAGGTACAGTGACCCATACTATGGGGTGGCCATTAGGAAAAAATGCTGGGGGTGGATCTTTTATTTATCATTTGGATAATAATCAAATATACCTAGGCTTTGTAGTTCACTTGAATTATAAAAACCCTCACCTTTTTCCATACATGGAATTTCAAAGGTTTAAACATCATCCAAAAATATCCAAATTACTGCAAGGAGGAAAACGAGTAGCATACGGGGCTAGAGCCATCAGTGAAGGTGGCTGGCAATCAATTCCAAAAGTAGTGTTCCCTGGTGGTGCTCTGCTAGGATGTTCAGCAGGTCTAGTTAATGTCCCACGAATAAAAGGTAATCATAATGCAATGCTTTCTGGGATCTTTGCAGCTGAAGCTGCGGAAAAAGCCATTAGTCAAGGTCGATCTGGTGATGAATTAGAACATTATGAGCAAACTTTGCGATCAGGCCCAATTTCTAGAGATTTAAAACGTGTAAAGAATGTGAAACCAATTTGGTCAAAATTTGGACTTTATCCCTCATTAATACTTGGAGGGTTTGATATGTGGATTGCTAACCTTACTGGTTGGAACCCTCTTGGAACATTAAAACATGGTAAAAATGATGCTGATTCAACAGGAATTGCAGCAGATTATAAAGTCCTTAATTACCCGCGGCCAGATGGGAAGATTAGCTTCGATCGCCTAACAAATGTTAGCTTTTCAGCAACCAATCATGAGGAAATCCAGCCTTGCCATTTACAATTAAAAGATCCTTCAATTCCCATAAAAGTAAATCTACCTAAATTTGCAGAGCCAGCCCAAAGATATTGTCCTGCTGGCGTCTATGAAATCGTAAATAAAGAAGACGGATCTGATCCAGTCTTTCAAATTAATTCTCAAAACTGTGTACACTGTAAAACTTGTGATATTAAGGATCCCAGTCAAAATATAAATTGGGTTACACCTCAAGGTGGGGAAGGCCCCAACTACCCAAATATGTAGTATAGAAGAAAACCTTACCAATAAATAAGGTACCGTATTGATTTGATATAGCTTCAAAGCTACATTTCTATCAATTAAAAGGAATTTAACTTTGAATTTTAGTATCAAATTTTTAATTAATATTTTGTTAATTTGGCTCTTAGCAACATCAATTTCAAATGCCAACAGTAATTCTGGAGATTACCTATCAGCAATCCACGCAGATAGAAATAATGACTTTTTATCTGCATCCAAGTTTTACTCAAGATCTTTAAAAAACGATCCTTCAAACGTAATGCTCCTCCGGGGAGCAATAAGATCTAACATATATTTTGGTAATTTTTCTGACGCAATTTATTACTCTGAAAAGTTGAATAAGTTTGAAAAAGTTGAGGAAAATGGAACCATTACCTCACTATTAACTCTCACAAACAAAATTAAAAATGCTGAATATAATCAAGCTAAAAAATTATTACACCAGCCAAGTAAATTTAACTTGTTTTTGACCGCCATGTTGACTGGATGGTTAGAAATTGGCTCTGGAAACATTAAAAAAGGCCTCAAATATTTCAACGAATCAGAAAACGCCAAAAAATTAGGAGCAATTTCCCAAAATCATCTTGCACTTGCTCTTGCGATGATGGGTGATTTTGAAAAAGCAGATGAAATACTATCTGATGTAACAAATGGTTCAAACTTACTAGACCGTGGATCTATAATTGCTCATGCCCAAATAATGGCACAAATTGGAAAAAATCAAGATGCAGTTAACCTTTTGGATAAATTTTTAATTGGAACAGATGATAAAGAAATTTACAACTTACGTCGCTCTATAGATGCTGGAGCACCAATCAAATATAATTACATCACTAGTCCCAATCAAGGAGCAGCTCTGGCTCTCTATACCATTGCTAATGCGGTCCATAATGAGAATGATTATGCTTTATCACTTGTTTACTCTAGATTAGCTAGCCACATAGATCCAAAAAACATTGAAAATGTGTTACTGGTATCTGATAATCTTCTAAATCTTAAGCAATATGACCTTGCCATAAAAAATTATAAAAATGTACCCATTATGCATGCTAAATTCAAGAATGCTGAAATTGGAAGAGCGAACGCACTTTACTATCAAGGTAAAGAAACCACTTCTATCGAAGTTTTGAAGACTTTAGCAAAAAATAATCCCGAAGATATTGAACTTAAAACAACCTTAGGAAACTCATTGCGTCGAAGTTCCCAGTTTCTCGAGGCCTCAAAGATTTATAGCGATGCGATAAGTTTAATAGAAAAGAAAGAACTAACAAGCTGGTTTGAATATTATGCAAAGGGTATTTGCAATGAACGTCTTGGTAACTGGAATATTGCAGAATTTAACTTTCGAAAAGCAATAAAAATTCGACCTAATCAACCATCTTTACTTAATTATTTTGGATACTCATTATTAGAAAAAGGTATACATTTAGATGAGGCCCTACAACTAATTGAGCGCGCCCTTAAGGGTCAACCCAATGATGGTTATATAACCGATAGTTTAGGTTGGGCTCTTTACCGATTAGAAAAATACTCAGAAGCTGTTAAATATATGGAAAGGGCAGTAGAGCTAATGCCACTGGATCCAATTATAAATGACCACCTAGGTGATGTTTATTGGGCTGTTGACCGACGGGTGGAAGCAAAGTTTCAATGGCGTCGCGCTCTTAGTTTCAACCCAGACAAAAAAGATCTGGAGCGAATTCTTAAAAAATTAGATGTAGGTTTGGATACGGTTTTATTATCTGAACAAAAAATGAAGACATCATCTAATGAAGATTGAATCTTTAGCTGCAGCAAAGATTAATTTAGCTCTACACGTTGTTGGTTTTAATGAAGAGGGTTACCACGAGATAGACAGCTTAGTAACCTTTGCAAATATTGGTGATATTATTCAAGTCAGGCCTTATAACTCCTTGAAGCTGTCTATAGACGGTCCGTTTGCCAGTTCCGTACCACAAGGGGCTGAAAATATTATAATCAAAGCAGCAAAATTTCTATCATTAGATGGTAAAGCACACATAAGATTAACAAAGAACCTTCCTGTCCAGGCTGGGCTAGGTGGAGGATCTGCCGATGCAGCGGCAACATTGCGTTCCTTATCTAAACTATGGAACGTACCAATTCCAAATTCACCTGAAGTTCTTGGCGCTGATATTCCAATATGTTTACTTAATGAGACAGCTGTTGTTCAAGGAATTGGTGAAAAAATTATGCCAGTATCCATCCCAGAAAAATTACAAATTATTTTAATAAAGCCCCTTACAGGGCTGTCTACAGAAACCGTTTTCAAAACACTTAAAGAAAAAAATAACAAAAAAATGAACCCATATTTAGGTACTGACTCTAAATATATTTTTAAAAAACATATTAAGGCTTTGAGAAACGACTTGCTTAAACCTTCAATCGAGCTCGCCCCAATCATAAAAGACGTGCTTTCTTTTTTGAACACCCAAAATGGGATTTACTTTTCACAAATGTCTGGCTCAGGTACAACTTGTTTTGGACTATTTGAAAATAAAATTAACGCACTTAAAGCTTTATCAAACGCAAAGAGGAAGTTCCCTGAAATGTGGTGCCAAACCGCTCAATTGCTTTAAGTAATCCTTTCCACAACAAAATAGGTTAATTCTTGTAAAATCACTTTAGTTTTACTTTCTGGAAAGATATCAAGATAATTTCTAGCCTTTTTAGACCACTTTATTGCTTCACTGCGAGTTTCATCAAATACATTATGTTGTCGCATTAGTAATAATGCATGCTCTAAATCAGAAGATTTTTGCATACCCTTGTTAATTACTTCTTCCCAAAATCGTTTTTCTTCTTTTGAAGACTTACTGATTGCTTTTATAAGCGGTAGGGTAACTTTACCTTCTTTAAAATCATCACCAATATTTTTACCCAAGACCTCTTCAGAACCTACATAATCTAGTAAGTCATCTGTTATTTGAAAGCTTATACCCAATGCCTTCCCAAAGTTTGCAAGTGCATCAGCTTCTTTATCTTCCACATTGGAAATAACTGCTCCAACCTCTGTTGCAGCAGCAAATAATGCTGCGGTTTTACCCTCAATAATTTTAAAATAGGCACTCTCATCAGTTTTAATATTTCTAACTGCACTAAGTTGTAGAATTTCACCCTCAGAAATGGTTGAAGATGCATCTGCTAGTATAGACAAAACTTTTAAAGAATCTGTCTCAACCATTAGTTGAAAAGATTTAGAAAAAAGATAGTCCCCCACCAGAACTGAGGATTGATTATCCCATAAAATATTTGCAGTAGGCTTACCCCTTCTTTGGAAACTTTCATCAACAACATCATCGTGTAAAAGTGTTGCTGTATGTATGAATTCAATTGCTGCGGCTAGCTTAATATGGGAAGCTCCACTGTAATTACATAAATCTGATGCAGCCAATGTGAGCAAAGGTCGCAATCTTTTGCCGCCAGCATTTATCAAATGGTTTGACAGTTCTGAAATCACAGGGGTTACATTGGAGGTGATATAGCTGTTGATCAATTTATCAACAGCTTGCATATCCTGAGCAAAATATAGCTGTAAATCGTCTACAGAGTTTTTGATGTTTTTTTTCATAGTCTTATTAACAATACCATTGATCTCGACAAATTAAATTATACCGTTTTAAGTGTTTTTATGAAAGAAATTATTAGAACAAATGATTTAGCGACAATCGCACACATAAAATTACTTTTGACAAACGAAGGTATAGAATACTTTGAGTTAGACGTCCATATGAGTGCCCTAGAGGGTTCGATAAGTATTCTCCCAAGACGCATAATGGTTGTTGATAGTGTTTTTGAAAGAGCGCGAGAAATTTTAACAGATAATCATATAGATATAAAATGAAATCAAAGAGTAATCCCTCAAATCAGACAACTAAGGATAATTTTCTTGGAGGTGCAATTAATTTAGAGCAGCCTAAGACAGGTTTCCGATCATCGATGGACGCTGTGTTTCTCGCAGCATCGATACCCGCGCAAGAAAAACAGAAAGTGTTAGAACTGGGTTGTGGCGTTGGTGCAGTATTAATGTGCTTGGGAGCTAGAGTACCCAATTTAGAGCTTAATGGTATTGAAATTCAAAAGTATTATGCAGACTTGGCTAAGCGAAATGCAAAAACCAATTCTGCAGCAAATATTTATTGCTGTGATATTCAAGATTTGCCATTAGATATAAAAGGAAGATCCTTCGACCATGTCATTTCAAACCCACCTTTCTATGCACCTAATAAAGGCACTCCTTCGAAAGATTTTGGTAAGGACATAAGCCTTCGTGAATTGTTAAGTTTGGCAGAGTGGGTGAAAATAGCATATAAGCGTTTAAAACAACGTGGCTTTGCAACATTTATAGTTGGTGTCGATAGGCTTCCAGATATCTTGATTGAAGGTACTAAATATTTTGGAAATATCAAAGCAAAACCGATCTGCTCTCGAGTAAACTCTCCAGCTAATCGTGTTTTAATTCAAATGCAAAAAGATACCAAAGGCCCATTTTCATTACTTTCTCCATTAGTCGTCCATAAAAATTTGTCACATGAAACTGATTTAAAAGATTTTAGCAATGAAGCAATCAATATTTTAGAAAGGGTATACGCTTTAGAGCTTTAACTTTTTAACACTACTAGAATAGTCACTCAGCAAACTCTTGCTTATTCTCTCAATTCAAAAAAAACATTAGGATTTTTAGACATAATGTTATTTACTTAAGTTATAGTAAAAAAGGAGAACAATACCTATGTCGTTGAGCAATCATATTGAAGAATTAAAACGTAAACATAAATCTCTAAAAAATAAAATAGCAAACGCACAAAATAATCTTTCAAATAATAATAGTGATATTACGCTCATGAAGAAAATGAAGTTAAAATTAAAAGAAGAAATATATAGAATGGAAGAAAAGTATAATTAAATTATTGATTAAACTATATACTGACCTCCATTAGCTGTAATTGTAGACCCTGTAATAAAACCAGCTTCATCAGAGGCTAAAAATGTTACACAACGGGCTATCTCAGAAGCTTCTCCCAACCTTCCAACAGGAATTTGTGAGATGATAGCTTCTCTGACCTTTTCTGGCACAGCCTTAACCATATCTGTTGCAATGTAACCTGGGCAAATTGTATTTACCGTAATTCCTTTAAATGCACCCTCTTGAGCCAACGCCTTTGAAAACCCTATGTCGCCCGACTTTGCAGCAGAATAGTTAGCCTGTCCCATTTGACCTTTTTGTCCATTTATTGAAGAAATATTTATCACTCTCCCAAACATACGGTCTCGCATGCCACTCCAAATTGGATGTGTCATATTGAAGACACCATTAAGATTTGTGTCTATAACCTCCTTCCATTGCTCAAATGTTATTTTATGGAACATAGCGTCACTAGTTATCCCGGCATTATTAACTAAAATATCTATCGTACCAAGGTCTTTTTCAACCCTTTTTATACCTTCAACACAAGAGTTATACTCTGAAACAGACCATTTATAAGTTGATATACCTGTATCAGTGCTGAATTTTTTTGCAGCTTCATCGTTACCAAAATAAGTTGCTGCTACTTTATAACCATCTTGCTTAAGTGCGCTACTTATGGCTGCTCCAATTCCTCGGGTACCCCCAGTAACTAATGCCACTCTTTCCATTTTATTCCTTTCGATAGAAATTTAAGGCCGTTCCAAACACATGGCTACGCCCATCCCTCCACCAATACATAAGGTGGCAAGTCCTTTTTTTGCATCGCGCCTACGCATCTCAAATAACAAAGTATTTAAAATTCTGCAGCCCGAGGCACCAATGGGATGCCCAATGGCTATAGCACCGCCATTAACGTTCACAATTGCTGGGTCCCAACCCATTTCTTTGTTAACAGCGCAAGCTTGAGCAGCGAAAGCTTCATTGGATTCAATTAGGTCTAGATCTTTAACTGACCAACTAGCCATATCTAAAGCTTTTTTTGATGCATACACTGGTCCTATGCCCATGAGCTTGGGATCAACTCCAACTGTCGCATAGGAGACAATTCGCGCAAGAGGTTCAATTCCTCTTCGCTCTGCATTTTTTGCTGTCATCAATAACGCAGCAGCTGCGCCATCATTTATTCCTGACGCATTAGCTGCTGTTACGCTCCCATCTTTTTCAAATGCTGGCTTGAGTTTTAACATTGTGTCTATAGTAGCACCATATCGTATATACTCATCGTCTGAGATAATCTTATCACCCTTTTTAGAGGAAATTCTAAACGGAACTATTTCATCTTTAAATTTTCCAGCCTTTTGAGCTGCTTCGGCTTTATTCTGCGATGAAACTGCAAATTCATCTTGAACAGAACGCGTAATCTGCCATTTCTTAGCTACATTTTCTGCAGTATTGCCCATGTGATACCCATTAAATGCATCCCAAAGCCCATCCTTAATCATAGAGTCAACAAAACTTATATTTCCCATTTTTTGTCCAGTGCGCATTAAAGCAATATGAGGGCTCAAGGACATACTTTCCTGGCCACCCGCAATAACAACCGAAGCATCTTTCAATTGAATATGTTGCGCACCTATAGCAACTGCCCTTAGACCTGATCCACATACTTGATTCACACCCCAAGCGGCACTTTCAATTGGTAGCCCCGCATTAATATGTGCTTGACGCGCTGGATTCTGTCCTTGTCCAGAAGCCAATACCTGACCCATAATTGTTTCAGACACTTCTGATTTATCAATGCCAGATCTTTGCACAACCTCTTCTAATACAGCGCTACCTAAATCATGGGCAGATATATTAGAAAATGAACCTCCAAAACTACCAACTGCTGTTCTTGCCGCCGAAGCTATAACAATATTTGTCATAAATTAGTTCCTTTTATGTAAGAAATTGAAAATAACTCAAACTTACAAACTGATTCGCAAAGTAATATAATGTCTATATTTATATAATTTAGATAATAAAATTTCACAATAGTTAAATATATATTTATAAAATTACTTTTTGGTATATAAATGTCTAAACATAACGCGACTTTGTAGTCATTTTTTTAGCAAATCCTTTTGTAATTTTGACATGAGATAACATTACTACTTATAACCTAAATACATTCGCTATATAAAATAATAAAGGAAAGATTATGGACAATAGATGTCCTTGGCCTGGGGATAACGAATTATACATTAATTATCATGACACTGAATGGGGCGTTCCAGAATATGATAGTAAAAGACTATGGGAGCAATTAACTTTAGAAGGATTTCAAGCAGGTTTAAGCTGGATAACCATTTTAAAAAAAAGAGCTGCATTCAGAAATGCATTTGATAATTTTGATCCGGAAATCGTTGCTGAATATGATGAAATAAAGATTCTATCTTTATTAAATGATACCGGTATTGTAAGACACCGCGGTAAAATCGAGGCTACAATTAAAAATGCTTCCATTTTTTTAGATATCGAAAAACAAAAAGGGTTTAGTAATTTTTTATGGCAATATATAAATTACAAACCAATTCAAACAAAGATCAAGACACAATCAGAAGTACCAACCTCAACTCAACTATCTGAAAAAATTTCTAAAGACCTAAAAAAACTAGGCTATCGGTACTGTGGTCCTACAATCATTTATGCATTTATGGAAGCATCAGGTATGATTAACAACCACTTAATAGAATGCCATCGATATAAAGAAGTTCAAAATTAATATTTTTATAACCAATCTGGGATAATATCTTTATCAATAATATCTTGAACGCTAGGCCGTGCACGAATGATGGAAAATTTATTTCCGCTTACCAAAACCTCTGGAATCATTGGCCTCGTATTATATTCTGACGCCATAACTGAACCGTAGGCCCCTGCAGATTTAAATGCTAACATTTCACCAGATTGAACGTTGGGCATTTGACGTTGGTTGGCAAAAGTATCTCCTGTTTCACATACCGGTCCAACAATATCAAATGGCATAAAATGGGTATTCGAGATTGGTTTATTAACTGGGATAATTTCGTGATGGGCATCATATAGTGCTGGTCTAATTAAATCATTCATCGCCGCGTCTATAATTAAAAAATTTCGGCCTTCCCCTTCTTTTAAGTAAATAACTGATGCAACCATTAATCCCGCATTACCAACAATCCACCTTCCTGGTTCCAGTTGTAACTCGCAATCAAGTCCCTCAAATATCTCTTTAACCACAGCCCCATATTCATTGGGCGAAGGTAAGGTTTGTTCGGAGTTCCCATAAATTATTCCCAGTCCACCTCCTAAGTCCAATCTTGAAATTTTGTGTCCATCCAGCCTCAACTGTTCAGCTAACATACGCACCTTGTTAAATGCATCCCTATAAGGTGTTAGATCAGATAACTGGCTTCCTATATGAACATCAATGCCAACAATCTTTATCCCAGGCAAAGATGCAGCAAAAGTATAGGTCTCCCTTGCCCTTATAAGTGGTATGCCAAACTTATTTTCGGCCTTACCTGTAGCGATTTTTGAGTGGGTTTTAGCATCAACATCTGGATTAATTCTTATTGTTATTGGAACTTCAGCGCCAAGCTCAGATGCCACCTCTGAAATTGCTATTAACTCAGGTTCACTTTCAACATTAAATTGCCTAATGCCACCTTTTATAGCAAGTATTATTTCATCTCGAGTTTTTCCAACTCCAGAAAATACGATACGATCTCCAGGAATTCCAGCGGCCCTAGCTCGAGCATACTCTCCACCAGAAACAACATCCATACCAGCACCCAAAGCACCAAGTATCTTTAATATTGCTTGGTTTGAGTTAGCCTTCATTGCATAACAAATAAGATATTTTGATCCACACATCGCTCTATCAAAAAGTTTATAACTTTGTTCTATAGAAGACCTTGAATAAACATAAAACGGGGTGCCAACAGATAAAGCGATTTTAGAAATTGGAACATCTTCAACATAGAGCTGGTCTTCTTTGTATCTAAAATTATCCATTAATTTCTTTCTAACAAGTAAAATTGATACCCTTAAAAGGTAAATTAAAATATGAAGGTTTTAGTTATGATTTCAGTCATTACATTATATTTATTGTCATTAACTACTAATTTCTTTCACACTTTCTGGTCTTACAGGATCCCCAGCAACTCCACAGGATACCAAAATTGTGAATAAAATAAAAAATATAATTCTAAAACCCGTCATTTTGAAATCTTCTTTTTCCACATAGCTATCTGCTTTCTTACTTCTTTAGGTGATGTGCCACCATAGCTATCACGTGAATTTACAGAATTTTTAATGCTTAATACCGTGTAGATATCATTATTAATTTCATTACAAACCCTTTGCATTTCTTTTAACTTGAGGTCTTTTAATTCACACCCTTGTGTTTCTGCAATCTTTACTATTTCACCAGTAATTTTATGAGCTTTACGAAATGGTACATTAACGTTCTTAACCAACCAATCAGCCAGGTCTGTTGCTGTCGAAAATCCTTTAGAGGTAGCTTTCTCAAGCACATCCTTATTGGGCGTTAATTCACGTACCATTCCACTCATCGCAGCCAACGATAACAAAAGAGTATCAGCAGCATCAAAAACTTGCTCTTTATCTTCCTGCATATCTTTTGAATAGGTTAGTGGTAAGCCTTTCATCATTGTCAAAAATGCTACTAAAGATCCATTTATGCGGGAGGACTTCGCTCTTATAAGCTCCGCTGCGTCTGGGTTTTTCTTTTGTGGCATTATTGATGATCCACTAGAAAATTTTTCTGAAATATTAACAAAATTAAATTGTGAAGAGGACCAAATTACCAATTCTTCAGAAAACCTACTCAAATGCATCGCACAAATTGCTGAGCAGGAGAGAAACTCCAAAGCAAAATCTCTATCAGAAGTACTGTCCAATGAGTTTGCTGTCGGGCGATCAAACCCTAATTTTTTCGATGTATAATCACGATCAATCGGAAAAGAGGTTCCTGCTAGCGCCGCACCCCCCAAAGGACATTCATTCATTCTAAGGCGAGCATCTTTAAATCGATCCAAGTCTCGACCAAACATTTCAACATAGGCCATCATATGATGTGACCAAGTCACTGGTTGAGCAGTTTGCATATGCGTAAATCCTGGCATAAGTAAACCATCATATAGCTCAGCCTGATTTAAAAAAATCTCTATAAGTTTTCTTAACTCAATTGTGCATAAATCAATCTGATCACGAACCCACATTCTAAAATCCAAAGCCACTTGGTCATTTCTTGATCTAGCAGTATGCAACTTTCCAGCCACATCCCCAATAATCTCAGAAAGTCGCGCCTCTACATTCATATGAATATCTTCTAAAGACTTTGAAAAAGTAAACTTATCCGTTTCTATTTCAAGTGATATTTTTGACAAGCCATCACAAATTAAATCAGCCTCCTTATTATCAATAATACCTTGCTTTGCTAACATTAATGCGTGAACCTGCGAGCCTTCAATATCCTGCTTATAGAGCCGTTTATCAAAATCAACTGATGCATTAATTTCTTCCATCAAAGCATCTGGCCCAGCGTTAAACCGGCCACCCCACATTTTGTTTGATTTATTTTTTTCAGTCATCACATGTTTCATATAAAGGTTTAAGCTAATTAAATTCAAATCCAAATTACTCTCTCATATACTTAGACTTACACTGAGGTGCAAATTAATTACTAGCAACCGGCCATATATACCAACATTCTTGTTTAAAATTAAAAAATGAATTAGAAATTTTTTAAATAAATGTTGCCTGAATTGTAGAAAAAGAGAATTAATAATCCAGACTAAAGGACCAGCTTATGGATCAAGAAAAACCCGTTTTTACTTACCCAAATCCCGATCTCAATGTTACACATGATAATAAAGCAAGATGGAATCAGCCGAATACTAGACGGCATGGATATCATAATTTGTATAGAATTCCACGTTACTCCGTATCATTTAGAGCAGCTAATGTTTTACATTTAGAAACAAATATTGAAGCTAGCATCGGTATGCGCCCTGATGTCAAAAAAATGACTGAAACAATACATTTTTCTGGTATGGTGGTTTTAAAAGGTCAAGAATTAATTTTTGAACGTTATGCCGATGATTTTTACCACACACATCCGCATACAATAATGTCTATTAGCAAAATGACACTTAATTTAATTTGTGGGGAATTAATTTCGCAGGGCTTATTGGATCCTAACAAAAAAGTGAAAGAATATCTACCAGAAATTGGGACAGGTTATGCAGAAGCAACAATCCAACAAGTATTAAATATGGACTTATCCAACAGCTATTCAGAGGATTACTCTGACCCATTTGCGAGCAGCTTTATTCATGAAACAACTTTAGGATGGCGTTTACCAACAAAAAAAATCCCTGAAATAAACCAGAAAAACTTTTTATCCTCGATTAAACAAATAGGATCGTCATTGGAAAATAAAACAGGTTATGCTGACTACAAATCCGCAAATACTGATGTTTTGGCTTGGGTAGCAGAAACAGTTAGCAAGCGTAGCTTACGGGAATGGATGATCAATATTGTTGAAGCGATTGGAATCGAAGGAAACTGGCATATGCATACAGATCGAGACGGCTTTCCTGTTGTTGATGGGGGTGTAAATTTGTGCGCAAGAGACTTGGCGCGCTTTGGACAGCTTTTTTGCCGATTTGGTATGGGCGCCGATGGAAATCAAATTGGAAATAAGGAATATATAGAAAATACACGGAAAAATCCTGGGCCAAAAAACCTTCCGCCCAAGGACTTTTATAATTATTCAAACCAAACTATGACAAACGGTACTTGGTTAGGTCACGGCGGTTATGGCGGTCAGTTTATGCTAGCAAACCCTGATACTGGTATCTCAGTTTCTTTCTTTTCTGTTTTGCAAAACAAAGATGCTTTAGACTTAGATTATTCCGTGGATATAGTAAAAATGATGGAAAAAATTGCTGAGGAATATTAGATTTTTTTCTTAAAGTACTCAAATCCAACTAATGAAACAATTACCAAGAAAAAACCTATCCATTGTATTGATGAAAAAAATTGATCAAAAAGAATATAGGCAATAATCGCTGCAAAAATAGGATCTACTGAAGTTAACATGGAGGCTCTAGTGGCTCCAATTCTTTGCATACCAGCAAAAAAGAAAGCCCAAGCTCCTATATTAAAAGTACCATTAATAAAAATCGCAACCCATCCCAACTTTGTTTGAGGGGGAGAATAATCATTAGTAAAGAAAAGTAATAATAATAAAATTATAAAACCCCACAGGGTCAAATAAAACGTGGTAGTTAAAGCTCCAATTTGATTGGTGAGCTTATTTGATAATAAAGTTGTTATTACGGCACAAATCATACCCATAACACTAAAAAAGATGCCAAGAATACTTATTGAGGAATCATCATTTAGAATTAGCAAACTTAAGCCAATTAGGACAAGAGCTATGAAAATCCATTGTATTAAATTTACAAATTCTAAACCTTGAAAATGTAATATTATGGCAATAACGACAGGGAATAAGCAAAGAATTAAAATTGATAGACTTATATCTATATAATAAATCGCAAAATATAACGCGACAATCATACCCAAAGCCAAGATAGCATTAACAATAGAAATTAATACAAGGGACCTTGGTAAATAAAATGAACTACCCGTTATTATTAGTAAACTGGTAAGCATAAATAACCCTATTAAACCCCTTGCCATTAGCAAGGTCATCATCCCAGTCCCTTCAGAGAAGGCAAATTTAGCAGAATTAGGTAATAAAGCCACACTTAGTGAAGCTAATAAAATAAAAATTATTCCTATAAATTCTTTACTAATATTAAAATTCATTTTTCAAATTTTCAAAAAATGGGCCCCTAAAAAGGAGCCCAGAATTCACATATATTAATTAAAATCAATCAGGAACCCAAGAGGACCAAATATCTCTATTTGCTTCCATCCACTCGGCCACAACTTCTTCAATGTCACGTCCATCGATATCAATTGCTTTGATCATACCTGCCTGTTGATTGTTTGTTAAATTTGCTGTTCGAAGTAATTGAACAACTTTAGGATGCTCTGTTTCCATTCCTGGACGGCCAGCATTATATGTTATGTCAACATCCCAACCTGTAGCAGGCCAAGTTTTGTTATCATCAAATGCAGGCAATTCAACAGAAACCATATCACATACAGCAAAAATCCAATGTGGTGTCCATGCGTACGCTATAAATGGTTCTTTTCTTTCACAAGCAGCTTTTAATTCTGCCCAGTGAGCTGTACCCGAACCAAGTTCAATTGCTTTGAAATTGATACCCAGAAGGTCTAAACGTTCTTGATCACTGCACTCCCAAGCCGGTGTAGGGCAGCCTAAAAGACGACCTTTATCTCCAGTATCCATACCTTTAAATAAATCAACATGGTCATTCATGTCTGCTATTTTTGGATTGTTAGTAATCGGCCCGCCGTTCGCTTGTAACAGATAGGATGGAATGTAGTAACTACTTGTCCCAATGACACCAACGTCACCAAGCTTAATTATGCTACCATCACCACCCCATTCTGAGATATAAATATCGTTTGTTGTTGAGTAAGATGGCCAACTTTCACAATGGAAATCAATATCACCTGCGCGCTCACCTTCTGCTACTCCAGGACCAGATGGCATTGTTATACGCTTAACTTTATATCCCATCTCGTTTTCTAAAATATAGTGATAAACCTCACATGTAACTGCTCCCCCAGTCCAATCTGGCACTGGAACCTTTAACATTCCACCTGAAGATGCAGATCCTGCGAAACCCATCGCAACGAGACCTGCAACTAGAGTAGAAACAATCCTAGTTTTTAAATTCATTTGTATTTCTCCCTTTAAGTTTTGTTGTCATTATATTTATTTAAATATTCATGTTTTGCCTTCAAATCTAATAATACATTTATTTCATCAGCCTACAATCCTAAAGCTTTTCGTTGGTTAGCTGTCCATGCTTGGGTCAGCCGATCAAGTAAAATAGCCAACAACACAATGCCAATACCAGCTATCAAACCACGACCTGTATCAGCAGTTTCCATCGCTCTGAAAACTTCTTTCCCCAAACCTTCTCCCGCTATTAGGGGTGTTATAACCTGCATTGCCAAGGCCATTATGACTGCTTGGTTTACTCCCAGCATGATCGATGGAGATGCCATCGGCAACTTCACCTTAATCAAACTTTGAATTTCTGTTGAACCGAATGAATCTGAAACTTCATTAATTTGCTTTGGCAACTCTCGAAGGCCCAAGTTTGTCATTCTGACCATAGGGGGTAATGCGTAAATTACAGTCGCAATTACAGCGGTTACGCGATTACCTCCAAAAAAGTACAAGACTGGAATTAGGTATACAAAAGCAGGCATTGTCTGCATCGTATCCAGAACAGGCCTGATTATTTGATCAACAGTTTTATTATAAGCAGCAAAAATGCCGAGTGGTAATCCAATTATCACGCATACCGCAACAGATGCTAATATTGCAGCAAGGGTTTCCATAGTTAGCAGCCATACCCCGGATAAACCTGTAAAAAATAACAAACAAAACGCGACCAATGCAAACCATTTACCAGCAGAAAAATAAGAGATGAACGCAAAGCCTGCTAAAACATAGAACCAAGGCAGCCCTGTAAAAAACGTTTCTAGTGGATTTAAAATGTAATAAAATATGGTTTCTTTTAGCCATGTTGTAAAAGCATAAAAATTTGGATTGACTGTCAAGTAATGGACAGCCTCATCGATTGGTTTTCTAATTGTAAACTGCCAATCCCTTGGAAAAGACCCAATTTCTATAACCCAGGTATCCCACGCCATAACGCCAAATATAACACCTATACTCATTATTAAAAAAGTAGAATTACGCAACCACACTGAAACAGATAATGCTACGTCTCTATTAACTAAACTAATCAATTTCTCAAATACTGCAGCTATAAAATAGGTAAGAACGTGCCCAAGGCTAGCAATAGATGTCCAGATCAAATCAATAATTTTTTCAAATAGGATGGCAGTTCCAATACGCGCTAATCTTTGAGGCAGTAATCTGAACCTCATTTCAGTATTGTCTGCAAGCATATCACTGTCTTTAGGTTTGCTCATCGCAAGAGACAATCTATCAAATATTATTGCCATAAATACGATACAGATACCACCTTCGACAGACCACCCAACTTTAAGTCTCTTTAAGGCTTTATAAACTTCCTCACCAAGCCCACCAGCACCTATAAATACTGCCAAAACGGCCAAGCCTAGTGCCATCATAATGGTTTGATTTATACCCAACATTATAGATGGCAAAGCTTGTGGAATCTGAACTTTAAATAATATTTGCAGCCTTGAAGACCCAAAGCTTTCAGCCACTTCGATCGTAGTATCCGGAACCTGCCTAATTCCCAAGTTCGTCAACCTTACCACCGGTGGCATTGCATAAATAATTATTGCCATTGCTGCAGGTGGGCCTCCAATTCCAAAGAAAACAATTGCGGGCAATAAATAAACAAATGAAGGCATAGTTTGCATCGTATCAAGAATCGGGCGAACACTTGCCTCTAAAGCATCATTTTGAGAACAAAAGATTCCAAGAATAACTCCCAATATACCCGAAAATAATACAGAAATACCCATTAATGCTAATGTGGACATTGCCGGATCCCACATATCCATCATACCCCAAAACATAATCCCAAATAAAGTAAATAGCGCCAATCTTAATCCACCATAATGCAATGCCGGCAATACCAGAAATAGAGTAATGACGGGCCATGGCTTGAACCAGAGAAACATTTCTAATTGCTCGAGATAATAACCAACAAAATTAGAAGCGGCCCGCGTATATGACTTGGCATGAGTGTGCAACCAGGTCTCACCGTTGTTAATCATCAAAACAAAGTCATATCGTTCAGAAATAGAGCTAGGAAAAACATATTTAAAGCCAAAAACAAACCATACTAGTACGGATACAACAAGACCTAGGATAATGTATATTGGAATAGAATAATCTACTCCACCAATTACAAATGGTTTTCTTGCACCAAAGCTTGAACTAATTTCAGTCATCTAGTTTCCTAAATATTTGTAAAGTCAAAACTTTATGTAAAAAACTTATTTGTAAAGGAAAAAATCTTTCATTTTCCCTTGCCCTTAGGTAATTATCTAACTTAACTGGATTAAAATAAGGATTCTTGAATATGTCTGATGTTAAACTTGTGTGTAAAAATGTTTGGAAGATCTTTGGCGCCAATCCAAAACGAGTTTTAGACAACCATGATCGCTCAAAATCTAGAGCTGAAATACAGGCTGAAACTGGCCACGTTGTTGCGGTTAAAGA
>ENA-ORDR01000468-ORDR01000468.1-marine-metagenome-genome-assembly--contig:-NODE-468-length-20794-cov-4.102380_pt1 | contig 20794 bp, 20 predicted proteins | sample MGYA00240993_ERZ508538 | MGnify/ENA primary metagenome ERZ508538 (study PRJEB26207, sample SAMN05421999) | marine metagenome | isolation source: Monterey Bay, California, USA | place: USA:Monterey Bay... | reverse complement strand
ATCAGCTATATCGAATTTTTCAACACGAAGTTTTTCAATAAATTTTTCTAAGTTATTTTGTGTGGAAATGTCAGTTTTATCCCAATGTGGTGTTCTAACAAAACCAATTTTAATTTTTTTCAAATTAATTTTTTTAGGTTTTATAATTTTTTCTTCTAATAATATTGAACGAAAAAGAGATAGATCTTCAACAGATCTTGTCATTAATCCTAAGGTATCAATTGTTGGCGAATTTGGAAGTATTCCAGATTTGTCAAAGTCTCCATAAGTAGGTTTGTATCCAACTATTCCGCAATAAGCTGCAGGCCTAATAACTGAACCGGTTGTCTGTGTTCCAAAACAAACTGGTGCCATCATAGCAGCTACAGCTGCTGCTGATCCAGAGCTTGATCCACCTGGTGTAAAATCTTTATTATGTGGGTTAGTCGTTAGGCCAGGTCCTCTATGACCGAGTTCAGTTGATACTGTTTTGCCTAGAAATATACATCCAGATTGTTTGGCAATAGAAACCGAACCAGCGTCTCTTGAAGGTATATTATTTTCATAAAAAGGAGTTCCTAATCCAGAAGGAATGTTGCTAGCATCAATGATATCTTTAATTCCAAAAGGGATTCCTAATAAAGAACTATCATTTAATTCATCTAGTTGCCTTGCTTTTTTTAAGGCATTTTTTTCATCTAGATATATCCATGCCTTTACGTCGCTATCTTTTTGTTTAATTCTATCAAAGCAACTTAAAACCCATTCATATATAGACAATTTTCTATTTTTTATAAGTTCAATTGCTTCGGTTGCAGTTAATTCATATGGGTTTGTCATGTTACTCATTCTTATTAATTTTAAAATTTATACATAGTAAGGGTTATTTTTTGGTTTTGTAAAATTAAATTTTAGTTTAACGTTTTAGTGAAGTTAATTGGAGGAATAAATGGAAAATATGACAGAAAAGTTTGCGGAGTTTTGTGCAGAATTAAAATACGAACATTTGCCTCCAGAAGTTATTAAAAGAACTAAATTATTAATTTTAGATACAGTAGGAATTATTATTAGAGCAAGACATGATGCTGAATCAACCTCTAGTCTGGTTTCTGCAATTGATAAATTAGAAATGGGTAATGGTAGTTGCCAAGTTTTTTCTGACAAAAAAACCTATACACCAAGTGCAGCGGCTTTATTAAATGGAACGTTAGCTCATTCACTTGATTTTGATGACACTCATGCAGAGGCATCACTTCATTCAAGTGCACCTATTTTGTCAGCAGCATTGGCTGCGGCTCAAATGAACAAATCATCAGGTCAAGAATTGATAACTGCATGTGTTGTTGGTTATGAAACTCAGATAAGATTAGGTTTGGCAGGTGGATCATCAGCGCATTACAAAAAAGGATTTCATCCTACTGCAACTTGTGGTGTTTTTGGAGCGGTCGCAGCTGCAGGGCACCTTATGGGTCTAACTAAAGACCAGTTTATTTCAGCTTTTGGGATTGCATTAAGTCAATCGGCAGGTTCCATGCAATTCCTTACAGATGGAGCTTGGACAAAAAGATCACACGTTGGTCAAGCGGCACAAAATGGCTTAAGTTGTGCCATTATGGCTGGGGAAGGTTTTAAAGGGCCATCACAAGCATTTGAAGGGCAATGGGGTTACTTTCATTCATATGCCTCAGGTGGTGACTTCAAAAAAGCTTTAGATGGCCTTGGCAAAAAATTTGAAACCTTGAATTTAGGCGTAAAACCTTATCCGTCCTGTAGGTATAGTCACGCTGCAATTGATGGTATTATAGAGCTAAAAAATGAATTAGGCTTTTCATCTGAAGATGTCGACAATATTGATATTGGATTATCTGAAACAGCATTGAATATAATCGGTTATCCATTAAAGGATAAACAACATCCTAAAAGTATAGTTGATGGACAGTTTTCAATGCCCTTTTGTGCTGCGGTTACAGTTAAGAGTGGAGGATTAAACTGGGATGATTATAATAAACATTTAAATAACAATGATACTCTTTCCTTTTGTAATAAAATAAAAGTTAGTCCAGATGAAGATGCTGAAAAATGTTGTCCAGAGTATATGAGTGCTAAAGTCAAATTAGTAGTGAATGGCATTAAGCACGAAAAATTTGTAAAAATCCCAAAAGGAGAACCAGAAAATTTTATGGAAGACGATGAATTTATTTCAAAATTTAAAGGTTTAACTGAACCTTATTTGTCAAATAACAGAGTTGATCAATTAACTGACATGATGCTTAAAATTGATCAAGCAAATAATGTAAATTCAATTTTTGAACTTAGTCAAATTGATGTGTAAAGTTTTAAGGAGTAGGTTATGAATGAACAAAGATTAGTGGATATTGATCCTAAAAGCGCTACATCAGAAGAAGAAATTCTTATTATAGATACAGTAAATAAGTTTTTAGAAAAAGATGTAAAACCGTTTGTTAAAGAATTTGAATCTGAAGATAAATATCCACAATTAATTGCAGATAAAATGGCTGAATTAGGACTTTTTGGTGCGACTATATCTCCTGAATATGGAGGGTTAGGTCTGTCGGCAGTTACTTATTCAAAAATCGTTGAAAATGTATCAGCAGTATGGATGTCTGTGTCTGGTATTTTTAACTCTCATCTAATAATGTGCGCAGCAGTTGAAAGATTTGGTACAGAAGAAATGAAACAACACTATCTTCCAAAATTTGCATCTGGTGAGATAAGAGGTGGTATTGCCCTTACAGAACCAGATTGTGGAACAGATCTACAATCAATAAAAACTAAAGCACAAAAAGAAGGTGATGATTATATAATAAATGGAAATAAAACCTGGATTACTAATTCTGTAGAAGGTTCAATTTTAGCCGTTTTAGTTAAAACAGATGCTAACATTCAACCTGCTCATAAAGGTATGAGTTTAATTCTTGTTGAAAAAAAGCATGGTTTTGTATCTAGAAAATTAAAGAAACTTGGTTATAGAGGAATAGATACTGGTGAAGTGCAATTAGATAATGTAAAAGTTCCAGCCTCTAATTTAATTGGTGAATTAGAAGGTCAGGGTTTAAAGCAAATTTTAGCAGGTTTAGAGCTAGGACGAATAAATGTTGCAGCTAGGGGGGTTGGTGTTTCAAGAGCCGCTTTAGAGGACTCTATAGAATATGCCAAGGTCAGAAAGACTTTTGGGAAACCTATAAGTGAACATCAATCAATTCAAATTAAACTAGCTGAGATGGCAACTAGATTAGAAGCATCTAGGCTATTAACAGAGCAAGCAGCAAAAGCATATGATTCAGGAAATAGATCCGATTTACAGGCAGGTATGGCAAAATTATTTGCCACTGAAACAGCGTTATTTAATTCAACTGAAGCTATGAGAATTCACGGAGGTTTTGGATATTCTCCTGAATATAACATTGAAAGATATTATAGGGATGCGCCTTTATTAGCTATTGGAGAAGGTACTAACGAATTACAAAAACTTATCATTGCCAAGCATTTAGTTTCAGATAATTAAATAATTTGATTATAAATAACCGTTGAACTAAATGCTAAAATACCAGCTACAAGACCTATAATGGGAGTTCTTGAAAAAAACAAAAATATTATAACTCCTATAAGAAACGGTATTAACCTTTCAAGTAATTCAGTTTCTGCTAAAGCACCAGTTGGGAAAAAAATAATACGTACCATTAAGCCTGTAGTCATTGCAAATGCAACAGCGTTAATCCATTTTGCAAAAAAGCTGTCTTTACGAATTTTACTGGATAAAATAAGTCCAAGAAATCGCCATATAAATATGCCTAAACTTGCTATGAAAAGCATGAACCAAGGCAATAATTCATCATAAAATGTTGAAGTATCAAACATTACTATTTCCTTTCTGAACTAGGTAACTAGTAAACAGACCTATAGTTCCTCCAAAAAGACCAGCAATGATTAAACTCCAATCACCAATGTATGGAAAGAGAAGAGGGCAAATTATTCCTCCAGAAATAACAGCTACCCTATAATAAATTTCAACAGCTCTTAACATTAATATAGTTAGGTATAGTGGCATTATAAAAATAGGTATTGATACAATATCTGCAGGTAGGAAAAAAAACAATTTATAGCCAAGTACAGTAGTAAAAGATGTTATAGTTACCAAAGCTAAAGTTAACCCTTTAAAAAAAGTCAAAAGCTCTTTTTCTTCAAGCTCGTCTTTAGCTTTAGTTAGCTCAGCCCAACCAGTAGGGCTAATAAGGTGCGCCCACAATAATTTAGAAACAAATGAAATTTTATGACTGTGAATGTTTATTATAGTCATTCCTGACAATACTAAAAAGAACTGTCTCATGTTAGCTAATAAAACAGTACTAAATAATAGTAATATAGGTGTTCCAATTGTATATAATGAAACAAAAATAACCATTCCTGGCATGCTCCATAGTATTAGGAGCGCTCCTAAACATAAGAAAAGATCAAGCCCAGCTTCTCCTGCAAAAACTCCATAACCAAACATGGCAGCGCTCATTCCAATTCCAGGGAAACCAAAGCCAGTTAAAATACCTTTTTTAAAAGCACTATCTCTCTTTTTCATAAATTAATTTTTTCTAAATCATTGTTTTGCTATTAGATCAATTTCAACAGATGCGCCTACAGCAAGACCAGTCACACCAATACAAGTTCTAGCAGGAAGTTTGTTTTCGTCAAAATACGATTTGTAAATTTTATTTACTTTATCAAAATCTTGAAAGTTTACTAAATAAACTCTCACAAATGTTACTCTATCCAACGAAGATCCTGATTGTTTTAAAACGTTTATAAGGTTCTGCATTACTTGATGGGTTTGTTTTTCAACATCATTGCTAACTAATACATCTGGGTTGTTTGGTAATGTTGGCATTTGTCCTGTGACAAAAATAAAATCACCTGCCTTAACGGCGTGACTAAAGGGACCTACTCTTTTAGGGCCAGTTTCAAATACTAAATGTTCTATATCCAATCGACTGCTCCAGTTAGATTATTTGTTGTCAAAAAGGTTATTTCAAATAAACTTGCATTAAAGGGGAGAATTTTCAATGAGATTTAAAAACAAAACTGTCTTTATTACCGGTGCTGCAGGGGGCATAGGTCGTCAAACGGGATTAAGTTTTGCCAAAGAAGGTGCAAATGTTGTAGTTACAGATTTAGACTTTGATATGGCGAAAAGAGTAGCAGATGAAATACAATCTGCTGGCGGTAGTTCAGAACCATTTAAATTAGATGTAACAAATCAAGATGAAACAATTGAAACAATGAATAATGCTTATAAACATTTTGGGAGCTTAGATGTAGCATTTTGTAATGCTGGCATAAGAGAGATCGTCTCTCCTTTAGAGTTATCTATTGACGAATGGAGAAAGGTTATCGATATAAATGTTACTGGTGTTTTTATTACTGCTCAAACATTTGCAAAACATTGTATAAAAGAAAAAATAAAGGGTAACATAGTTATTACTTCATCAACTTTAAGTGTAACCGCAGCACCTAATAGGTGTGCTTATACTTCCTCTAAACATGCTACAGCTGGTATGACTAAGCAATTAGCAATGGATTTAGCTAAATACGATATTAGAGTGAATGCTGTTGGACCAGGGGTTATTAGAACACCTTTAACAGAAAGATATTTTCAAGATGAAGAGGCTTCTCAAAAAGTAAGAAACTTACACGCTATGAAACGTTGGGGAGAACCCAATGAAATTTCGAGTGCTGTTTTGTACCTAGCAAGTGAAGAAGCAAGTTTTTGTACAGGAACTAATTTAATCGTTGATGGTGGATGGACAGCAGGAAAAGATTGGTAGTTAATTTATTTTTTCTAGAATTGGATGCAAGTATTTTAAAAATTCTTCTGGGTTTTCACTCATTGGAAAGTGACCAACATTCTTCATTTTAATCATTTGGATTCCAATAGTATCAGCTAGAGATTTTGTTTCTTCCGGAGTTGCAGAATAATCATATTCACCAGTTAACAGATAGATTGGACATTTTGAATTATCTATTTTTTTTATTTCATTTCCAATGTTTCCATCAAATTTATAAAAAAACAAGTCTCCTTTAAAAATTCCAGGACCACCTTGCATATAATGCCACATAGTCTCAAACTTATCATTGTCAGGACTTGTTGGTGCCATTAAACCGTAAGCTATCCCACCACAAACTTCACCTCCATGAACATCTTGTCTGTGAAGCCAACTAATATCGTAATAAGGGTCTATATGTCCTGCACTTTGTAGCCCTATTAAGGCTTTAAATTTTTCTGGGAAATGTATAGCTAAATGAAGAATGATTCTACCGCCTATTGAGCAGCCCATAACTACTGGCTTTACTAATTCTAAACCGTCTATAAAGCTCATTATTTGAGAAATATATGACTCAGTTGATAGTTTGTAATGTCCAACTTGTGAATTTTCAGGAGGTGACGATTTACCATGCCACGGCATATCAAAGACTATAACTCGAAACTTTTTTAATAATTTTTTATCATTTAGAAGAGCTCTATATTGTCTTCCATCAGAGCCTGCGGTGTGAAGACAAACTAGAGGAACACCTTTCCCAGCCTCTTCCCAGTAAATTCTGTGATTAACTCCATCAATTTTAAAATTACCATAATTACCAGTTATTGGTTCTTTTTCAATTTTCACTATTATTCTCCTTTGGTCTAAGGGAAGCTAGTAGGAATTTAAAGTATAATAGATGTGACATCAAAGGAAGAAGATCTCCTTCAAATTTTAAAACTTTTCTTCTAAGCATTGCAATAATGTCGTGTGACCCTGGCTGAGGAGTAGTTTGTAAAAATTTGAACCACTCCTCCTTTGAGGCTGTTAATTTAAAAGTATAGCTTGGCATTACAAATGGTCCTTCTTCAACATTTGTCACAATACCTTTTTCTATTTTTACTAAATATTCATCATCAACAGTACTTATCATAAAACATGTATTAAGATACTGTGCCATAATTGAAAGTTCGCTTCGTCTTTCATTTTTTTCAATTAAAGATTTAAACATAAGACACCTATAATTTGATTTTTAAAAGTTTGGCATATAATTAATGTATTACCAATTAGATTTTTATTTGATAAATTTAACGATTAAGGTATTAAAGATTAGATATTTAGTTAATATGTTAAATAATTAATTTGGAGGTCATTATGAATGGAGCAGAAAGTCTAGTAGCGACTTTATTAAAAGGGGATGTAAATGTTTGTTTTACTAATCCAGGAACTTCAGAAATGCATTTTGTTGCAGCTCTAGATCAATATGAAAAGATGAGAAGTATTTTATGTTTGTTTGAAGGTTGTGCAACTGGTGCTGCTGATGGTTATTTTAGAATGCAAAGAACTCCAGCTTCAACTTTACTACACTTAGGTCCCGGGTTGGCCAACGGACTTGCAAATCTTCATAATGCTAAAAAAGCAAGTTCAGGCATTGTAAATATTGTGGGTGAACATGCTCTTGATCATATAAAATTAAATGCGCCATTAACTTCTGATATAGAGGGGATTGCTAGACCAGTTTCTCATTGGGTTAAAACTAGTAAATCATCTAAGGATATCGCAATTGACGGAGCTGAAGCTATTCAGAAGGCAAGAGTAAACCCAGGTCAAATTGCGACATTAATATTACCTGGTGATACCGCTTGGAATGAAGGAAATAAGCCAGAAAATATTGAGTTTAAAAATAGTTCTAACAAGGTTTCAGCCGACATAATTCAAGAGGGAATAGAAGCTTTAAAAGCCGCAAAAAACCCATTGATCCTTGTCGGAGGGGCTGCTCTGGAAGAGAAAAATTTAATTAAGATAGCTAAAATAGCTGATAAAATGAATTGTCAAATTAAAACAGACTGGTTTAATGCCCGTTTAGATAAAGGTGCTGGAAGAATTAACTCTGTTAGAATACCTTACGTAGTTGATAATGCAGTCGAAGTTTTAAAATCTTTTGATACTATTATTGTTATAGGAGCAAGAAGGCCTGTTGCTTTTTTTGCATATCCAAATAAACCAGGCGTTTTAACACAAGATAGCACAAAGTTTGTAGAGCTTGCGTCTCTTTCTGATGACATAACAGATCTTATTGAAAAAATGTCTGATAAAATTGGGGTTTCTAATAAAGTACCTTCAACAATGTCAGAATTAAAAATTCCAGAAATTCCAAAAGGACCGATTAATACAACCTCCCTTGGAATGGTTTTAGGAGCCTTGATTCCAGAAAATGCAATAGTAGTTGATGAATCTGTTACTACTGGAAGAGAGTTTTTTAATCAAACTGCGAGATCTTGTCCTCATACATGGCTGAATAATTGTGGAGGTTCTATTGGATTTGGGATGCCAGTGGCAATCGGAGCAGCTATAGCTTGTCCAGATCAAAAGGTAATAGCCTTAGAAGGTGATGGTAGTGCTATGTATACTGTTCAATCTTTATGGACTATGGCTAGAGAAAACTTAGACATTACTGTTTTGATATTTGCAAATCAAAGTTATAAAATCTTGCAAGGTGAATTGACTAATGTTGGTGTTACTAATCCGGGAAAATCAGCTTTGGAAATGTTGTCTTTAAAAGATCCGTCTTTAGACTGGGTATCAGTGTCTAGGGGTATGGGCGTAGACGGAGTTCGTGTAGATAATATAGAAGACTTAGTCAAAAATTTTAAACATGGATTAAAAGAAAATGGCCCTTTCTTAATTGAAGTAATGATTTAAAGAGTTTTGATGTAACAAAATTGTAATAGTTTCAGTCTATAAAGAAAATGCTTTGAGAAATCATTTAGTTCAGGGTTGATGAAATTAAGGTAGATCTTGACTATATGATCCTCAATGCTCTAATTGTTAAGCCTAATTTTTTTAAAAATTTATAGTTAGGTTTTAGTATTACAGACACCATAGTTATTTTAGCAGTACTATCTGCTGCTTTTTTGCACGCACTTTGGAATTTTATATTAAGAGGTTCCATTGACAAATTCATCAGTATGACAGCAGTTGTTCTTGGCCATTTACCTTTGGCAATCACGGGTATTTTTATTTTTGGATTACCTAATATTAATGGATTAATTTTCATTTTAGTAAGTTCTTTTTTACACGTTTTTTATCAAATATTCTTACTGAACGCATATAGATATGGTGGATTGTCTGAGGTTTACCCCGTTGCAAGAGGATTATCTCCTCTAATTATAATTTCAATAAGTTTGTTTTTTCTAAATGAAGATATTTCATTTTACGAAGTTTTAGGGATTTTTATGATTTCTGTGTCATTAATAGTTTATGGAATTAAACAAATAAGAAATAATAACTCCAATATTAAAGGTTTTTATCTAGCAATTGCAACTGGTTGTTTAATAGCCAGTTACTCTATTGTAGATGGTCATGGTGCAAGAGTCACACAAAATCCAGTAGGTTTTTTTAGTTCAATGACTTTAATTAATGCTTTAATATTTTATTGTTTTGCTCGATGGAAAGAAAGGCAAATAATAAAAAAGATTTTCGTTGGCGAGAAGATATCATTCTTTGTTGGCGGCGCTGCTTCTTATGCTGCCTATGGTATCGTAGTGTGGGCATGTTTATACCTGCCAATTGCCGTAGTTTCTTCCGTAAGAGAAACTTCAATTCTATTTGCTGTTTTTCTAGGCTTGTTGTTCTTAAAAGAAAAGTTAAATTTCTTTAAACTATTTTTAATAATAGGATTGTTTGCAGGCTTAATATTTTTAAGATTAGGATAAAAGTTATTAGTATTAAATAAATAGCTAATGTAACTTCGATTTACATGGTAGTTAATATTTTTAATGAAGGTTAGATTTTGGATATTTTAAATAACCCTAATGAAATAACTCTAATAGTAGGGTTGGCCTATTTAATAGCAGGAGTAGTAAAGGGAGTAATTGGTATAGGTCTACCAACTACCGCAATAACGATTATGACTTTTTTTATCTCTCCTTTAATGGCTTTAGGCTTAAACCTTATACCTATGACTGTTGCTAATATTTGGCAATTTAGCAAGGCAGATAATCCCAAAAAGTTAATTAACAATTATAAATATTTCGCTTTTTCATTAGTAATTTGTATTTTAATAACCTCGTTTTATGCCTATGAAATAGGAGATAATTTAGTAAGGCTTATTTTTTCATTTGCAGTTATATTATTTGTTGGTCTTCAAATTTTTGGTTTCAATTTTAAAATGAAATCAAATCATGATATTTTTTGGCAAAGTGGCCTTGGTGCTTTAGGAGGGTTAATTGGAGGTGTTGCTTCGATATGGGCCGTTCCTGTAACAATGTATTTATTGATGAAAAATGTTAAACCCAAACATTTTGTAGATGTTAGTGGTTTTTTAATTACAATTGGATGTATTCCTGTTTCCGTTGGGTATATTGCCACAGGTGTATTTCAATCAAATATGTTTATTTATGGAGCACTTGGTTCTGTTACAGCTGTGATAGGTTTCCAGATTGGTGAAAAGTTAAGAAATAAAATAAATGCAAAAACATTTAAAAAATTATTACTTATATTCTTTAGTATTGCAGCTTTAAAAATGATAATTCAGTCACTCATAGAATTTAACGTGTTTTTTTAAAATAGCTTTATCAGATAATTTTAATTTCAACTTCAGATAAATTGCCTACTTTGTAAATAATATGATCTCCTGTTTGAGGTGCTCGAGTTTTAATTACACTTCCAGTAATTATAACACTACCTTTAGGGATTGTCCGTCCATGAGAAAGTAGTAAATTCGCAACCCAAGATAATGATTCTATAGGATTTGCGTCTTTAATCATTGCATTTTGTGGAGGTTCGTCATTCCAAAATAGTTGAGATTTAATATTATCAAGATTTAAATTTTCCCAATTTGGAAGTTCTTGACCTAAAACAATTCCTGAACACCAGGCATTATCTGTGATCATAGTCAATGGGTTGATGTTTGAATAATCAGCTTCTCTATCTATAATAAGTTCAAAGGCAGGTGAAAGAGATTTCACATATTGTCTAATATTATCTTTATTAAATGAACCCATATTAGGTTTTAAATCATCAGATAAAGTTGCAGCTATTTCAAACTCTAGTCCTAACCCATGGAAATTACTTAGTTCAAATGTTGAAGGACTATTCTTTATTTCATTGGCAAAAATTCCACCAGCTATAGGATGATCTATTCCACATAATTCCTGTTGAATTTTGGAAGCCAAAGCTATTTTAAAGCCACCTAATTCCCCTCGACCAGATTTTTTTTGAAATATCTGTTGTGCTTTATAAGCCTCATCAAAATCTGAAGGCATTAAGGCTTCAGGTAAGTTTTGAAAGTTCATTTTTGCATTATGTTGATCCAACATAAATTGAGCTGTTTGTTCTAGTCTATCCATAATAAAAACCCTCATAATCAACTTATTTTATTTATAATAATATACTATAAAAATTTTCTATTCTTAGAAAGTTTTGTTTGATATTATAACTATATGTTTTTTGGAGTTTTTGTTGTTAGATAGTCACATCGTTAACATTAGAAATGAAGTAGATAATTGGCTTTTAAGTTTTAACGAAGCTATATCCGACAAAAATAGCAAAACAGATTCTATAGAAAATCTTAATAAATTATTTTTTGAGAACTCTCATTGGAGAGATATATTAGCGCTCACTTGGCAGATCCAAACAACATCTGGCAAACAAAATATAATTCCAAAACTTTATGATAAGGTTTTAAATGTTATTGCTAAAGACTTTGTTATCGATCCACAAAGAACTCAACCTAGGGAAGTTATTAGAGCGGGTAAGAATGTTGTAGAAGTCATTTTAAAATTTAAAACAAAGTTTGGTTATTGCGAGGGCGTAGTTAGATTATATGAAGACAGTGAGGCCTCAGGGACTTTTAAAGCATGGAATTTTCTTACAGCTTTAAGTGATCTTAATTCTTCATTTAATAAAAAAGAAGATCAATATGAAAATACTTTGGAAGGTCCAAATTGGTTAGATGTTAGAAAAGAAGACAGATTATATAAAGACAGAGATCCTGAAGTTTTAGTTGTTGGGAGTGGGCAAGCTGGCCTATCAATTGCAGCAAGATTGAAACAACAAAATATTGATACTCTTGTTGTAGATAAAAATGAAAGAGTTGGCGATAATTGGAGAAATAGATATCACTCTCTAAAATTACATAATCAGACCCACGTAAATCATTTGCCCTACATGCCATTCCCTCCTACTTGGCCAACGTATATTCCTAAAGACAAATTAGCCGGTTGGTTTGAGTATTATGCTGAGAGTATGGAATTAAATGTTTGGACAAAAACAACTTTTATAAGTGCAGAATATGATAAAGCTAAAAAAAATTGGAATGTTAAGCTTAAATTATCTGATGGTAATGAAAAGATAATAAAGCCCAAGCATATAGTAATGGCCGTAGGTGTGAGCTCAGTTCCCAATCGTACTAAAATTCCAGGAATGGAAGGTTATAAGGGTAAGGTAATTCACTCAACAGATTATAGTAGTGGTAGAGATTACAAAGGTAAAAATGTATTGGTATTTGGTACTGGTACAAGCGCGCATGACGTTGCGCAAGATTTGTATGTTCATGGTGCAAATGTTAAAATAGTCCAGCGATCACCATCTATGGTTGTGAATGTTGAGCCTAGTGCTCAACTTCCCTATCAACTTTACAGCGAAGGAACGAACACTGATGATTGTGATTTAATTACGATTTCAAGTCCTCTTAAAGTTCTAAAAAAAACACATCAACTACTTACAGAAAAGACAAAAGAAATTGATAAGCCTTTATTGGACAAATTAGAAGAGGTTGGGTTTAGATTAGAATACGGAGAAGAAAATACCGGGTGGCAATTTAAATATTTAACTAGAGGTGGTGGTTATTATTTTAATGTGGGAGCATCTGATTTAATAGCCGAAAGAAAAATTAAAGTAATACAATTTTTGGATATTATTAATTTTAATCCTTCAGGAATAGAGATGAAATCAGGTGATAACTTTGATATTGATTTGATGGTTACTGCAATCGGTTACAAAGGCCAAGAATATGTAGTTGAAGAGTTTTTTGGTAAAGCAGTTGTTGAAAAGCTTGGACCTATTTGGGGATTTGATAATGATAGACAAGAATTAAGAAATATGTGGATGCAGACTAACCAACCTGGTCTATGGTTTCATGCAGGAAGCTTAGCTCAATGCAGAATTTTTTCAAAATTTCTAGCTTTGCAAATCAGGGCAATACAAGATGGAATAGTTATTTAAGGCCTAATTTTTACTCCTGACTTTTTTTCGTATGTAAGAGCGACATTGCTCATATCAGCATCTTCACCAAATTCATCTATAGTAGATTTTAAAAGCTCTTGAGACAATTTTCCAAGTGGAATTTCAACCTGATTTGTATCAGCAATTTTGGTTGCAACACCAGCGTCCTTTTTCATCAAACCAGTGCTGAAACCTTGTACCATTTTTCCAGAAAGAATATTGTCCGGAAGTGTGATTTCGGTTGCATAGTTTCTCCCCGAGCTTTTCTGGATAATATTTACAGCTTTTTCAGGCTCAACACCGTCTTTTACAAGCATGGAGATAACTTCGAAAGTGGCCATTCTACATATTAAATTGAGTAAGTTGTTACCTGCCTTGATTGAATGTCCTGATCCGATCTCTCCTGCATAGAATATATTTGAACTAATATCGTCCATTAGAGGCTTAATAGTAGAAAATTGATTTTTAGTTCCACCTACCATTATAGCTATATTGCCTTGATTGGCTCCTTTTGGACCGCCACTTACTGGAGCATCTATAAAATTTATACCTTCTTGTATAAGAGCATTAGAAATTTTTCTGGTAATTTCTGGTTCTCCAGTTGTCATGTCAATAATATATGTTCCTTTTTTAGCAGTTTTTACTAATCCATCATCTCCATTTACAACTTTCTCTACAATAGTACTCGTTGGTAAACATAAAAAAACCCGTGAAGTTTGTGAGGCTAATTTAGCAGGAGTAGAGCAAGCCAAAGCTCCTTTGTCAGTGAAGTATTTAATATTATTTTCATCAAGGTCGTAAATAATAAGCTGATATTTTTTTAATAATCTTTCAGCAAGGGGAGCGCCCATGTTACCTAAGCCAATAAATCCTATTTTTTCCATGAGAATCTCCTAAAGCAGGTACGCATTAATTTAGGAAAAAGTACCAAAAATATTTTTTTTAAAACAGTCTCGTTTACTTATTTTATCATACCATATTTTTAAATTTGCTAAATCAGGACGTTCAATTGGTAAAGAATTGTATCTGTATGAAGCAACACCCATAATAATATCTGACATACCAAAATTATTATTTAAAATAAATTCACGATCACTTAAAAAATTATCAAAAATTTCAAATTTTTTATTCAATAAAATAATATTTTTATCAATCAGGTCTTGATCGCGATCTTCAGGAGGATTTCTTACTAATCCCCAAAAGATTGGTGTCATATTTAATTGTAAGTCAGTTGCTTGAAATTCCATCCACTGCTCAGCCATTGCGATATCTTCTGCTTTTGAAATTTCGTATACATCAGTATATTTTCTATAAAGATATCTTACGATGCTGTTTGATTGATTAATTATGGTACCATTATGATCTAAGGTAGGAACAATCAGTTGAGGGTTTAATTTCTCATAGTTTTCTACATTAACAGTTCCAAACTTTCCATGCTCGTCATGCCACTTAAATTCAATATTTAACTCGCAAAGGGCCCATGAAACTTTTTGAACATTAATAGAGTTTCGTCTTCCATATAATTGTATCAATGGTAATCCCTTTATTTCATAATTGATAAAGCAGTAGAACTTAAGTTGTGAACTAATATTGAGTTTCTATCGACTAAGTTTGCAACTGTTGGGGCTATATTATCTACCCATTCTTTACTTTCGTATACGGCTTTATATAACTTTACTTTCTCCTCTTGGCTTTCAAATCTTCTAATCCAAACATAAGTGTTACCTTTTTTCTCAGAGTTCATCACTCTTTCACCATTTTCAATAGCAAACTGGTCAGAACTATCCATTACAAAACTGCCATGTATTACCATTCCCTGTTCTATTTGAAATGGCATTATTGTTTTTTCCATGAAAGATAGCCATTCATCCATTTTACCAGGAAAAATTTGATATATTCTTAATTCAAAAAAAGCACTCATTTAAATATCCCTTTATAATCAATTTAATTTTTTTAACATTATATAATTAAATTTGATTATTCAAATTTTCATTTATATTAGTCATTAGGCTAAGTTGCATTTAAAGAAGATCTTATTAGGAGATAGAAATGAATTATGCAGAAGGGTGTTTTGTTGGTAGAATTTGGGATCAGACTAAGGGTGGTCCATGTTTAGTTAAAATAAAGGATGGCTTTGTCTTCGACATAACATCCAAAGAAATTCCTACTATGAGAGACTTGCTTGAATTAGAGAACGTTCAAGAATATTTAGACCGTTCTGTTGGTGAAAAAGTTATTTCCATAAAAGAACTTTTTGAAACAAGTTTAAAAAGAACATCCAACATGTCACTTCTTGCGCCATGTGACTTCCAAGCTGTTAAGGCGTGCGGTGTTACATTTGCTAAATCAATGGTTGAGAGGGTCATAGAAGAAAGGGCAGCTGGTGATCCTAAGAAAGCAGAAAGCCTTAGAAATCACATTGGTGGACTGATTGGTGATAGCTTGCAAGACATTGTCCCTGGTTCAGAAAAAGCTTCGGAAGTTAAAAAAGCTCTCATTAATGAAGGATTGTGGTCTCAATATCTAGAAGTTGGCATAGGAAAAGATGCTGAAGTTTTTACTAAAGCGCAAACTTTATCATCAGTTGGTTTTGGATCTGAAGTAGGATTAAATCCAATTTCAAATTGGAATAACCCTGAACCTGAAATTGTTTTGGCAGTTAATAGTAAAGGTATAATACAAGGAGCGACATTAGGTAATGATGTAAACCTTAGAGATGTAGAAGGACGCTCAGCTTTGCTCTTGGGTAAGGCTAAAGATAATAACGCGTCTTGTTCTATTGGGCCTTTTATAAGAATTTTTGACGATAGTTATACCCTTGAAGATATGAAATCAGCCCATATTTCTCTAAAAGTAGAGGGTAAAGAAGGATATATATTAAATGGATCTAGTTCAATGTCAGAGATCAGTAGAGATCCAGAGGATCTTGTAAATCAAACTATTGGAAAACACCATCAATATCCAGATGGATTTATGTTGTTTTTAGGAACTTTGTTTGCTCCAACTGAAGACAGAGACATTCCAGGAGAAGGCTTTACTCACAAAATTGGAGATAAAGTAACAATTTCTGAATTAAACTTAGGAGAATTAATTAATTTTGTTAATTTATCCACAGCTTGTCCACAATGGGAATTTGGAATAGCATCTATGATTAAAAATTTAAGTCGAAGAGATCTCTTATAATTTATCAGGGAACTAAGTATGGATGAAATAATAAAAGGCTCCTTATCAGGTATAAAAGTTTTAGATTTTTCAACGCTTTTACCTGGGCCTCTTGCTAGTTTATTCCTTGCTGAAACTGGGGCAGAAGTGATTAAAATTGAAAGACCTGAAGTTGGTGATGAGATAAGAACATCTTATCCAAAATGGGGTGGTCAAAGCGCTTCTTTTTCAATGCTTAACCGAGGAAAAAAAAGTTTAGCGTTGGATTTAAAAGATCCAGATAGTTTTAAGATCCTTAAACCATTGATAAAAAAAGCGGATATAATTATTGAACAATTCAGACCAGGTGTAATGAAAAGACTTGGTTTAGACTATGTAACTCTGAGTAAAATTAATAAAAAATTAATTTATGTGTCTATTACTGGGTATGGACAAACTGGCCCTAAAAGTATGGATGCTGGTCATGATTTAAATTATATTGGTAATACAGGTTTGTTAAGTTTAAGTATGGGAAATGACAATAATACCGTTGTTCCACCAGCCCTTGTTGCGGATATAGCCGGCGGGTCCTACCCAGCCGTAATTAATATTTTATTGGCTTTAAGAAAAAGAGACATCAACGAGACGGGGTCTTTTATAGACATATCGATGACAGATAATCTTTTTCCTTTTATGTTTTGGGGTCTAGGTTCTGGGTTTTCAAAAAATGTTTGGCCAGTTAATTCAGATTCGGTTCTATCGGGAGGGTCACCAAGATATAATATCTATAAAACTAGAGATGGGGGATATGTTGCTGCGGCACCTTTAGAAGATCGTTTTTGGAATAAGTTTTGTGAAGCTATAGATTTGCCAGAAAATTATATTAAAATGAATGACAATCAAAATGAAGTTATTCAAAAAGTAAGAGAACTTATTGTCTTAAAAGACAAGAATCAATGGTTTCAAATTTTTGCTAAAGCAGATTGTTGTTGTTCAATAGTCAAGTCTATGGAAGAAGCAATTAGTGATAATCATTTCAAAATAAGAGATATCTTTTCTAAGAAAATTATGAATGAAAATAGTTCTGAAATTCCTGCATTACCTTTGCCTATAGATAATCAGTTTAGGGATAATAAAGTAGTTAAAAAAGCTCCAACACTTGGTGCTCATAATCACTTATTTAATAGTTAACAAAATCAATAACTTGACCTTATCAAATCATATTGTCAGACTAATATTTAAGAGATACTCTTTCTTCTAGTTTAGCTTGTGGAGGTTAATTATGAAAAGATTAAATGATTTAGAATCTTATTGGATGCCTTTTACGGCTAATAGGGATTTTAAAAAAGATCCCAGAATGGTTGTATCAGCCGATGGTATGTATTACAAAAGTGAAACTGGCAAAGATATTCTTGATAGCGCCGCGGGATTATGGTGTGTAAATGCTGGACATAACAGGCCCGAAATCACCTCAGCTATTTCTCAACAAGCAGCTACCTTAGACTTCGCACCTAGTTTCCAATATGGGCATCCTAAGGCTTTTGAACTTGCAAGTCGTGTTGCTGATTTATTTCCCAAAGGTTTAGATCATGTGTTTTTTACAAACTCCGGATCTGAGGCGGTCGATAGTACTCTCAAAATAGCTTTGGCTTATCACAGAGCAAGAGGTAAAGGAACAAAAACACGTTTGATTGGTCGTGAAAGAGGCTATCATGGCGTTGGTTTTGGAGGTATTTCTGTAGGTGGCATGCCAAGAAATAGACAATATTTTGGAACACTTCTTTCTGGAGTTGATCATATATCTCATACACATCTTCCAGAGAAAAATAAATTCTCTAAAGGTTCTCCTGAACACGGTGATTATTTAGCTGATACATTGGAAAATATAGTTGCTCTTCATGATGCCTCTACAATTGCTTCGGTTATTGTTGAGCCTATTGCAGGTTCAACTGGGGTTTTGCCACCTCCAAAAAATTACTTAAAAAGATTAAGAGAAATTTGTGACAAGCATGACATTTTATTAATATTTGATGAAGTTATAACAGGTTTTGGCCGATTAGGAACAGCTACTGCATCAGAATATTTTGGAGTTACCCCTGATATTATTTCATGTGCAAAAGCAATCACTAACGGGATTATTCCTATGGGAGCCGCAGTTGTTTCAAAAAAAATATATAACACTATGATGGATGAAGCAGATATGCCTATAGAGCTTTTTCATGGTTACACATATTCTGGACATCCGATTGCATCTGCAGCTGGACTTGCAGCTTTAGATATTTACAGAGATGAAGATTTATTTAATAAAGCTGGTAAAACAGCAAAATACTTGGAAAGTGTTATCCACCAACTTAAAAATGACAAAAATGTTATAGATATAAGAAATTTAGGACTTGTGGCAGCAATAGAGATTGCCCCACGGCCTGGAGCAGTTGGAGCAAGAGGCTATGAAGCGATGAAAAAAGCTTGGCACAAAGGTTTAATGTTAAGAGTTACGGCAGATACACTAGCTTTTTCTCCACCTCTTATTGCGGAAAAGCATGATATCGACAAAATTTTTGAAATTGTTCAATCAATACTTAAAGAACTAGATTAGATTTTTCATACTATTAATTGGTACTTTTATGTAAATATTCCCATCTTCTTCAGGCGGGGGAAGATGTCCTGCTCTCATATTTACTTGAATTGATGGGATAATAAGTTTTGGCATATTTAATGTTTTATCTCTTTCTTCTCGTATTTCCACGAACTCATCTTCACTAATTGATGTTTTAACATGAATATTATTTTTCTTCTGTTCTCCAACAGTTGTCGACCATTTGACCCCTCTAGTTGAGGGGGGATAATCGTGACAAACTAAAATTTCTGTTTCGTCTGGGAAGCTTAAGATTTTCTGAATTGATTTATAAAGTTGTCGAGCATCACCGCCTGGAAAATCAGCCCTTGCACTTCCTAGATCAGGCATAAATAAAGTGTCTCCAACAAAAATAGAGTTGCCTATCACATGAGCGTTGCAGGCGGGTGTATGACCAGGTGTATGAATTACCTTGCACTGAATTCTACCAATTTTATACTGATCACCTTCTCTAAATAGTTTATCAAACTGGCTTCCATCTCTTTGAAACTCTGTTCCAGCGTTAAATGTCTTGCCAAAAATATTTTGAATGTCCGAGATATTTTCAGAAATACCAATCTTACCTCCAAGTTTATTTTGAATATAAGGAGATGCTGAGAGGTGATCTGCATGGACGTGAGTTTCAATAAGCCATTCTAGGTTCAGTTTTTTGTCATTTATGAAAGATATTATTTTGTCTGCATTTACATAATCTATATCCCCAGACGAATAATCAAAATCTAGAACACTATCAATAACCGCACATTTTTTTTCTAGCTCATCATAAACTACATAACTTAGTGTAGATGTCGTCTTATCAAAAAAAACTTTAATTTCATGTAATTTTTCAGAATTAATGCCGTTCATCCTATTAACCTTGTTAAGTTATTTTATCTCTGGTACTGGTCTTTTAGTTAATTTATTAGCCATTAAAACAGATTCCAAACTTTTTGCAATTTCTGATAATTGAACATCTTTGCCAGCAGGCGCAATCAATTGAATTCCAAAAGGCATCTCTTTATGATCTAATCCACAAGGTAGCGCCCAAACACATGGAATGGCCATAGTAGACGCATAACTCAGTGCTAACCATCGCATATAGGTGGGCATTTTTTCACCATTAATAGTGTCCACAAATAATTGTTTGTGAGGGTAAGGTGAAACAGCGGCTGCTGGACAAATTAAAACATCATATTCATTAAAAAAATTACGAAAACTCTTATAAATTTTTGTTTGCATTACATGTGCCCAAGAAACATCTGCAAGGCTGTATTTTAATCCTCGTTCAACGTTATCTATTACATTTGGTCCTAGTAAATCTTTATGATGATCAAATTTGTCTTTATGAGATGCAACAAAATTAAAACCTCTTATAATTTCAAAACAGTCATGTATATCTAAAAAATCTGGATGATCTTCTTTTGAAAAAAGAAAATTACTTTTAAATAGATTTATTTTTTCTAACAGAGTAGCTTTGATATTATTGTCTACAGGGGCACAGCCTAAATCAGGTGAATATGCCATTTTAACACCTGACAAGTCTGCTCCAATTAATTCGTCAGGCATTGATAAACTATTTAGACTAGAAAAAGGGTCTGCTCTATTTAAGTTAACTTGAGCTTGTAATAATAGGTAAGTGTCTGAAACATCTCTTCCCATTGGTCCTTGAACTGAGAAAGGATTTAGTGAAACAGACGCTTCTGTCGCTGGAACTAGGCCAGGAGAAGGCCTAAACCCTGTTACTCCACAATAACCAGCAGGAGTTCTTAAGCTACCTCCATAATCACTTCCATTTGCGAGTGGCATC
>ENA-ORDR01000467-ORDR01000467.1-marine-metagenome-genome-assembly--contig:-NODE-467-length-20812-cov-3.293272_pt1 | contig 20812 bp, 15 predicted proteins | sample MGYA00240993_ERZ508538 | MGnify/ENA primary metagenome ERZ508538 (study PRJEB26207, sample SAMN05421999) | marine metagenome | isolation source: Monterey Bay, California, USA | place: USA:Monterey Bay... | reverse complement strand
CAATACGGAAGGAGGGGCTCCGGGAGAGGGGGATATCATTGGGTTCGTTGGCGATCCAAATGCTGACAATGACGGTGACTCCTACCACGCATTGATCGAATACGCTCTTGGATCCAGTGATCGTATTTCAGGTGATGCCCGTTCTCTTGTCGCTCTTAGCTTTCAGCCTTTCGCGGTCGCCGGGATCTCGGACACTTATTTGGTCATCAGCTACCAACGAAATCTTTCCTCTCAAAACATTATCACTCTCATTCCCGAAATCTCCAGTAATCTGGAAACTTGGAGTGGCACACCCGACGTTGTATTTATTTCCGAGATCGAAAATGATGACGGGACCTCAACTGTTACCTACCGCAGTGACCTGCCTGTAAGCGACCATGAGAAATCCTTCATGCGCCTGAAAGCGATCAAATAGCCACTTGAGCAATAAAAAACCGAACGTCGTCGGTAACAACGTTCGGCTTGAAATCTATTCGCAAGAAAATCTAACGGCGGCGGCGAAGCGCCAGCCCGAGAAGTCCTGCAAGGGAGAGAAGCGCCGTGCTAGGCTCCGGAACGGCTCCAGCTCCCATGTCACGAACTACGATGGCGCTAAGGCCAGGATCGTTTGCCCCTGTAATATTGAAAGTCTGGGTTGCGGCATCAGCCACAAACGATCCGACCACCCAATCACCTCCGCTTCGCACCATGGCACCACTAATGTTATCGTTACCATCGTCCACAAATTGCTCACGACTTGCACAACAACCCCGGGTATCCCCAACAGCAATAAACTGCGCATCGTATGAATTACCAACAGTAAGACCGGTGAGCGTGAACAGAGCACCTCCACCTAAGTAGGAGTGACTGTTCATGATTGTGTTCAATTCCGCACTTCCTGTATCCCCACCACCGCCAGTGTAAAAGCCGCCATTATTTGTGTTGCTGGCTAAACCTGTACCAGCCGCATTTTGAAGTGACCCTGCCACAAAGACGTTGTCTCCGATGGTTGCCCCGGGTCCGGCTCCGGAATCCTGAGCAAGAAATGGACTGCCACCGGTAATCAGATCTCCAGCTTGGATATTCGTCCCAACAGATCCCCAACTTACGACGGCAGCGTGGGACAGAGCCATCCCTCCAAACAGCACCCCACCACCTAAAATTCCTTTCTTTCTCATATTTCGAAGGACGATGGATAACAGTTTCCAAGTACCGATCAAGTAAAAACATCCTCAAAATCGACAATCCCTAAATCGCTCTGGAAGCACCTTCACTTCTAGCTGCCCCCTCTCACAAAGGCTTTAATCCCAAAAATGCTCCCAGTCGTCATGCCGCAGCCATAATTTCACTTTAAGAGACTCAAAACTAGATTTTCTCAACCCTTACTCAAAAACTGCAGAAGTAGACGAACACCGAAAATGGCACCAAAAGAATTTGAGCAACCTACTTAATATTCTCATGATGGTGCTTCTGTTACCATGCAAAATGATCCCTTCCAAGAAGCACGTGAAAAAAAAGGCACCCTAAAGTGCCCGTTTCAAGGAGAAGAGATTCCCATGCTCCTCCGCCATGCCGATGTTCGGGCAGCCGCGAAGGACTGGCAGAAATTCAGCTCCGATGCTCCATTCAGGGTCCCCATCCCATCGGAAGAAGAATTGCGCACCATGCGGCAACTTCCCATCGAGACAAACCCGCCCGAGCACACCGAATATCGTAAAATCGTCGAACCATTTTTTAAACGATCCAAAACTCCCGAGGTCGTTACAAAAGTTCAGACCCTCGTCACCGAGCTTTTGGAAAAGGCTCTGACAGGCAATGGCTCGCTTGAAATCGTTCACCAGTTCGCCTTGCCCATCCAGTCACGAGCCTTGACCTATCTTTTAAATGTCCCCGAGTCCGAAGCCGACACTTACACCGAGTGGGGAATCCACGTTTTCCACGACGAGAATGGCTGCGGATCCACGCTGGAAGATCACCTTGCTCTGGCCCTTAAGCGTGCGGAAAAAGATCCAGGTAAGGATTTTTTCAGTGCACTAAATCAAGCAACTTTTCAAAATCGCCCCTTAACTTACGAAGAGAAAATGGGATTCGCAAACCTCACCTTTGCCGGAGGTCGCGATACCATCATTCATAGCATCTCTTCAATCATCTCTTACTTTGGACAACACCACGAAGACCTTCAATCACTTCGCGACAATCCCAAAGGTCTAGTGATTGCTGGAGAAGAATTTTTTCGAGCTTTTATGCCTCTCACTCACATCGGTCGGGTCTGTCCGATTGAAACAGAGATCAAAGGAATTAAGATCCCACCCGGAGATCGCGTTTCCTTGGGCTGGGCTGCCGCAAATTTTGATCCAGAGGTCTTCGACGAACCCGAAAAAATCGACCTTACTCGTAAGCCAAACCCCCACGTTTCTTTCGGCTTTGGCACACACCTCTGCCTCGGGGCACCACACGCCAGACTCATTATCCGCTCACTTCTCGAAGCCTTGATCGCAAGGGTAGCAACAATCGAAATTTTGGAGGCGGCTTCTCACGTCGAAGAAAACTTGGCCTATTCCAGAGAAAACGGGTTTGACAGGCTCAACGTCCAATTTCACGCCCAATAAGAGCCCGCATTTGAAAACCTGCCTCTTCTTGTTCCTTTGGAACAAAATCCCTGCAAAAAGCTGAATCTCCATCAGTAGTTTTAGAGCAACTTAGGCAATAAAATCACCGGAACGAATGTCGGAACTTGGCCCTTCAACCATTATCTGATAAACGCCGACCCAATGGGTCGCTCCAAGCAAACCGAAATTCATCGTAATCCTATTAAAATTAAAGGGTTACGACTAAAACTTGAAGCGCCACCAGCCTGGATAATTCGTCGTAAAGTTAAGGGTTTTGCAAAAGCAAAGGGCCATCCCGTCACCATGCTCTTACATGACCGCCAGATTGCTCCAGAACAGTCGACCTGGTACACCCGATATGTCCGACGACCTGAAACACCTCAAGCAACTCACGAAGCCGAACGCATTGAGTTCGATTTCGATCCCGCAACACAAGTCCTCCTAATTCATGGCATTTCGATTTTCCGAGATGGCGAACTCACAAATCAAGCAAAGCTCGAGGAGATCGAGGTGATTCGGCGAAAAGCAGATCCCGATCAAGGAATTTACTCTGGGAGTATCACGGCATTGCTTCGGCTCAACAAACTTCGCCCTGGAGATATCATTGATGTCGAAAGTTCGATCCTCTCAGACGTGAAACTTTTTCCACGGCACTGCTGGTTCTCAGAAAATCTAGAGCACCCCCTTCCTGTCGGACACCAATATTTCTCTTTGATTTCGAAAAACCATGAACTTTTCAAAATCTCGGTCTCTGAAAATGGGCCTAACACTGCATACACCGAAGAGGAAACAGAATGGGGACTCCTGAAAACTTGGGCGAAAGGAAACTCGCCCGCCCTCGACCTCCCCCCCCTTCTTCCAGCTGGCTTCAACCCTTTTAAAAATATTTCAATCTCGTCATTCCAATCATGGGGGGCCGTTGCCGCTGAAATTGCCGAACTGTGGGCGCAAACCAGAGATCCCGGAAAAGATCTACCCCACGAACTTACCAAAATTCAAAAAGCTTATCCCCACTCCAAGGGCGAACTCATTGAAGCTATCTTTCAATTTGTCAGGGCCAACATTCAATATCAACCGCTAGAAGCTGGTCGACCTAGTCTCGTTCCCGAAGATCTTAAAAAAATTTGGAGAACACGCCTTGGTGACAATAAGGATACGGTTAATCTTCTATGCTGGCTCCTGCAAAAGTGCGGCTTCGATGCCAGCCCTGCGCTTGTTTCACTGACTCTTCACGGTAATATTTCTGAAAGACTTCCTGCCCCTATCTTCGACCATGTCGTCGTTTATCTTCGCTATGATGAACGAGACCATTGGATCGACCCCGCCCTAACTCACCATCAAAGAACGTTCTCAACTTGGAATAGCTTGCCTTTCCAAAAAGCTCTTCTCATCTCAAAAGAAACCGAAGGATTCACGGAAATAAAACAAGCTCCTCCAGAACAGGATTACATCCGTGTTTCCGAGTCATACCGTTTTCAAGGGAACAATGCTTTTATCACTATTCGTCACGAATTTCATGGTGCGGAGGCTGAAAAAATCCGCGGTGAACTCCATTCCAAAGGGAAACCCACCATTCAAAAGATTTTTCGCGAGAAAGTAAAAAGCACCCGGATCGGGGCAGAGCCAATCACCGAGCTTGAAGTTTCCGACGATCTCGAAAAAAACATTATTATTCTAAGCGGAAAGTTTTCAGCAGTAAATGCCCTCAACCCAAACCCCAACACAGGGAGAATGATCTGCGAATTCACTCCTTATTCTATATTTGAAAAGATTCACGGCATTGATAATTCTGACCGAATTTTCCCCGTTGGGCTTTGTCATCCCACCGAAATATTTCACACCATCGAACTCGACCACCCCGATGCCAAAGGGACCGGTGTCCCAAAGACTATCATCAACAACGAATTTCTTACATTCGAAGCCGGCACCAAAAACGAGGACACGCATCCTACCCTTTTCTACTACTACCGCTCAAAGGCCCCGGAGGTCCCAGTCAAAGATCTTCATCGATACCGTCTAAACCTCGACCAAATTAGCTCGGTCATCTCGCTTGTTTTCGAAATAAACTCAGGGCGCGATTCCAAGTCCAAGCCCATGCGTCAGCGACTTAATTGGGATGAAGATGAGCTGGAACAACACGATTCACCGAACCCTCTCCAACCCTTAAAACCGGCAACTAATGAACCCGTTTCTCCCATCTGGCTTTCTGCTATCGGCGGACTCGTCATTATCACGTTTATCATCTTGATTGTTCGATATGCCGCATCGCTTTGACCTTTAATTGCCACCTAGCCTACGAGGGACTGTTAAGTCATGCCTTCGTTTGGGAAGGAAGAATGCTTTTCGCTCTTCGGTTTTTGGCACCCCCAGAGGAACTTGGGGGAAAAGATTCCCCTCTGGAATCTTGAGTAAGTTTTGGTCCGTAAAAGCAGCCAGCAAGGCAACCAGATCATCAACTTCCTGATCGGTCAGACCAAGGTCACCCATGTCTTCATGATTAACGGTTCGAGGATAGTTTGTCACCCCCCAGCGCTCGGGTTCAATATCGCGCTTGTTGTATAACTCAACCACCTCTTTTAAAGTTTTGATCGAGCCATTATGCAAGTAGGGAGCCGTTAAAGCGACATTCCGAAGCGATGGCACTTTGAATTTCCCAAGTTCCCCAGCCTTTCCTGTGACAGCTCCAAGTCCCGGGTCGATTTTCCCAATCGCCGGTGCACCCAGATTATCAAATCCAGAATCAGTCAACAAAGGCTTGGGCCAACTTGCAACACCCGTCAGATGACAGGTAGAACACCCCCCCGAAGTTTGAAACACATCAAGCCCACGCTTTTCCGAAAGGCTAAGCGCTTCTTTGTCGCCAGCCCAATACTCATCAATGCGGGAATTGAAGGGGCGAAACATCGGCTCGCGGAGGAAGGCAACCAAAGCTTCAAACGTTTTCTCATTGATCTCCTTGTCAGTAAGATCTTCGAATTCTTTCGCGTAATCCCCGTCACGAAATTTTCCCGCCAACTCTTTAGCACCCGCAATATTCATTTCGTTCTTATCAAAAAAAGGATGGCGAACCTGGTCTAGAAGATCATGTGCCCGACCATCTAGAAAAAGGCCGCCCTCCACGATATATTCTAACTCGCCATTGTCGTCATAAGTGTCTTCCAACCTTTGAGATGGAATCAACGCGGCATACATTAATGAAGGTGCATTCCGTCGCCCCACCCGCCCCTTTACGGCTCCCGGAGAAATCCGGCGGGGGTCCGCAAATGCATCCTTAGGGCTGTGGCACGAAACACATCCTTGTCCAGGGGGATTAGAAAGTGAGGTATCAAGAAAGATCTTTCCCCCTAGGGCAGCGAGAGGCAGTTCGGATCCGAAGCAAAAAACCGCCAAACCCGACCACATAAAAATGGTAAGGTTCATTTTGTTACACCAAGTCCAATCGATTTACAGTAAGCGATGCTACGTTCGATTTCCCCTCTCTGATATTTTTGTTCATCTTCTTTCGAAGAAGACTTTTGAACCTGCCGAACGGTCCCTTTAGCCGCCCATTTTTTAAAGGCAACGAGACTCTTAGGTTTCCCCAATGCCCAAGATTTCCAAAAGCCCTCTTTTTGAAATGCGAGCTCCCGATTAAAGCCCGAAATCGTCTCGATCTGAACTGGTGAATTCGGGCAAAGCTCTGCGAAACGCTTGAAGTAGGCTTTCCAGTCCACCATTCCTTCACCCATCGCCGTCCACTGCGCGGTTACCCCGTTCTCACTCTTCCAAACCTGAGTGTCCCGCAAGCTCGTCGTTAGAGTGTACTTCCCAAGATTTTCCAGATTTTCTAGTGGAGTCTCAAGAGTCCAAACTGCATTTCCAGCATCTAAATTAACACCCACAAAATCTGAACCCGCTGCCTCCACGAGCGACTTCAACTCCAACGAATGCATATCCCCAGCATGGTTTTCCATAGCAACCTTAACACCAAGATCCTCGCACATTCCCTTGCACGACTTTAGAACTTTAACGGTGTCTTCAATCCGGGCCGCAATGCCTCCCTTTGTTGTCCGATCTCTTCCATTTCCAAGCACCACTCGGATTACTGGTGATCCTAGGGCCTTTGCAGACCTTAGGCCAAGACGTAGATGTTCTTCGGCTTTTCCCCACTTATCTTTGAAACTAACTGAAGTCGGGCAAATACTCCAGGTTCCAAGGTAAATTTTGATCCCCTGATCATCGGCGTATTTACGAATCCCCAAAAGATGCTTTTCATCGAGAGATTGAAAGGCATCAAGATCGGTGATGAAAACCGTATCAACCTTGAGCTTTACGGCATAGTCGATGAGTTCCTTGGCCTTCCAACCCATCGCCCGCACCGCGAAGTTATCATAGCCCAACGAGAGTGATTTTTTAGATCCCTCTCCAAATACACTAGTAGCAGTCGCCGCGAGAGAGCCAGAAAGAAAATATCGTCGTTTCATTACTTATTCTCCTTACGTTCCTAAAATGAAACAAGTTTCGAATAGGACGAGTAATCTTGCCAGTCCCTTCAAAGGACAAGCCACTCCAACCCGATCGCCAAGGATTTTATGCGGTTTTGAGACCTTTCTATTTTCCAGTCGCCGAGAGTTGATTGGAAGGCCGTCATTGATTTAGGCATCACTTCTTTGGCTCAGGAAACGCCACCTGCCGGGGATGCATGAGATAAGCGATCAGGTCACGAACTTGGTCGGTAGAGAGATCTGACATGAGCCCCTGAGGCATGATTGAATCCTGCATTCGGATATTTTTAAAAACGCTTTTCTTTTCAATCGTGATTTTATCCGCAAGTGTTTTGAGAGTTATGGTTTGATCATCGGATGCCGTAATCAAACCACTCATAAATCTCCCATCTTTAAGCGTAATCAAAGACATTTGGTATTCCACCGGGACCACCGAGTTCGGCGCAATAATATTTTCCAGAAGGTATCCCAAATCAGCGCGACCCGAACCGGTGAGATCTGGACCTAATTTGCCTCCTTTCCCATAAAGTTGATGACAACTTGCGCAGAGTGTCTGGAACAGCACACGGCCTTGCCCTTTATCTCCTCGGGCTCGGACATCCGGAGTCAACGCTTTCTCGAGATCAATGATCTTCTTCTTCAAATCCTCGTCTGATTCTCTCACTTCACCCCAAACCTCCTGCAGCATCTTTGAAAGATCTTCATTCTTCATTGCTAGAATTTGACGGGCATGAAATGGAGTCACTGATCCCCTTGGAATTTTTCCAGTTTTGAGTTCCGCTAAAAGATACCCCGCCCATTTTTTTCGCGTAACGAGGACATCTATCACCGCTGCTCTTTCTTCAGCAAGAGAGAGCCTGTTAAAGCTCTTCACCAAGTTTTCCCCTACCTCATTGTCCTCAAATTGAGCCAGACCCTTCACTGCGGTTTCACTAAGTCCCCTCACCCAAAAAAGCTGCTCACACATAGGCCGTAAATCCTTCACCTTGGCGTCAATCAAAGCGGCAAGAGCCCGTTTCCTGACCTCAATCTCCTTTCTTTCATCCATGGCAATAATTTTCAACGAATCCATGGCTCGTCCATCTCCGAACAGAACGCTTAGTTCGCGCGTCAATCTAGGGACACGCTCCGCCAAGATAGGCGAGACCTTACCCCACCCCCTTGGTATTGGAGCTCTTTGGATGCCTTTAAAACCCTCCACCAACCCCTCTAACAATGCCTCTGTCATCGCTTGATTCGCGGCTGCTATCGCCACCACTTTTTCCACCATCGCAGGTTCTCCGCAAGAACACCTAGCTAAGAACTTCGCTAAGGTAGGCCACCTCGTTACCTTCGCGACTTCCAGCTTCTCTTCTCCCAAATGCATCAGGCCAAACCAAACTAACTTTGGCAAGTTATGGTCTAGGGCATCTTCTACTCTTTGAGCCAAAGCTTTTGCCAACACGACCCGGTCCTCCACTGCGATCCGTTGTAAGGTGGAAGCCAACGCCAACCTTACTAATCCTGATTGATCTTCCTTCGCCATCTTCACAAAGCGATCCCGTAATTCAGGATCTGAAGCCACCTTACGATTCTCCATTGGTCCATATACTGAATCAATCGCCCATTCATCTGTCAGCAAGCGAATCGCCCAAACACGTAGGTGTTCATCATCTTCTTCAAGAAGCTTCATCAATACTTCTCTCTCAATCGGCTCGACTGAATGAGCCATCCAAAGCATCCGCAATTTTTTCAAAGGTTCTTCTCCATCAAAAAATTCTATTGGCAAACTTGCCAAACGATCGGCCGAACGATCAAGGAGCTTCCTTACTTGCCTCCGGCCCCACGGACTCGCAGTCTCATTATAGTCAAACTTTTGCCTGCCGAAAGAGCTGATGATCGGCACCTCTTTTGTATCTCCATACGAAAACCGATAGATCCGTCCACTTGTCCGGTGCACTCCCGTATGATCATGACACTCCCCCATATCACTCCAATCCAACCCATAAAGCGCCCCGTCAGGTCCTTCTCGAATATCGAGTCCACGAAACCATTCATCCCCCGCTAAAAATTGATCAGGCTCATGGCGAGCAACATATCCACTTCCCTGCCTTTCCAAACGTTCTCGATTCAATCGTCTTCCATGCTGATTCCATGTCAGCAATTTTCCCCGCCATTCCTCTGGCAAATGATCCCCCTGATAAATGCACATTCCAATATGGGAATGTCCGCCTCCAAATTCATTCGCGGCTCCATTTCTTGATTTGGTCCAACTTCCCGTCTTATCGAAATGCCAGTGATCCGCGTGCATTTGAATAGCTTCGTATACGAGAGGATTAATGGACCTCCCAAACGGTCGATCAAAGTGTCCACCTGGAATCATATGCCAAAGATGACCATTCACGGTGTTGATAAAAAATCCTTCGCCATGTTGGTCCCAGTCGTGCCCCCAGGGATTTGTGGTGCCATGCACGATAACCTCAAAAAACTTCCGCTTTGGATGATAGCGCCAAATTCCTCCTCGCAGAGGAACTCGCTCTTCATCCAACATTCCCGGAACACCTACATTACCAGGACAAGATCCTCCACACCTTCCATAAAGCCACCCGTCCGGCCCCCACCTCAGTCCATTTGCAAAGTTATGATAGTTACTCTTTGCCACTGTAAACCCATCAAGAATCACCTCTGGTTCACTATCCGGGATATCATCGCCATTACGATCTGGAATAAAAAGAAGCTGTGGTGGGCACATTGCCCAAACCCCACCCGGCTGAACTTCGACACTGGTAAGCATCTGTAGTTTATCCGTAAAAACCTTTCGCTTCTCAGCTTTCCCGTCACGATCTTCATCCTCAAAAATCACAATTCGATCACGCAGACTTAGATCAAATCGTTTCCCCTTTTCTGCGTAAGTATAATTCTCGGCAACCCACATCCGCTTCTTCACATCCCAAGCCATTGCAATGGGATTCCGCAACTCCGGTTCTGCGGCAAAAACCGTCACCTTGAACCCCTTCGGCAGCTGATACGATTTCGCAGCAGCCTCAGGTGAGATTGGTCCCTTTTTTTTGTTGCTCTCGCTGTTGTATACCTTTGGAAATTCGTCGGCACATAGTAAGCCTATCGCCAAAAAAAGAATAATTGAGATCCTCATTAGTCCATTCAAAAAAGCAGAAAAAACAATAACTGACACTCCAAAAGGCAATCGAATCTCGCTTGCGATTCATCGATTCCGGGATTTACCCCAAGAATAAAATTGGTAAAAGTTAAGGCCGTTTATGAAGATGAACGCGAACACAGACTTTCTTTATCGTGCGCTAATCTATGTGGCGCTCCATCCAGAGCGATGGGTTACCGCACGCGAGGTTACAGAAGCTTATAAGCTTTCGCACAATCACATTTCAAAAGTCTGTCAGGAATTGATCCGATGCGGCTTCTTAAATGCACAACGCGGCAGAGGAGGCGGAGTTCAACTGGCGCGCAAACCAGAAGACATCCATCTTGGCGAACTGCTCTTTTTAGATGACGACAAACCAAAGATTATTGATTGCGAAACCGGAATCGGTGGATCCTGCTGCATCGCGCCCGCCTGTCGACTCAAGGAAATTTTCGCGCAGACCAAACGCGCATTTCTTGACGCCATGAATTCCCCCACTCTAGACGAGGTAATCTCTCAACCAAAGCTCGTTTCGCTCTTCGATCCACAGGCACCAAAGTGACCCCACTCTCTATTCTTTTTCAAGATGAGTGGCTTGTTGCAATTGACAAACCACCAGGTTTTCTTGTCCATCCATCGGATCAGCCGAAATCTGATGATCTTGTCGCGATGAAAATTCTCCGCGATCAAATTGAAAAAAACATTCGCGTTATTCATCGTCTCGATCAACCAACTTCCGGAGTCGTAATTTTCGCGACGAATTGTATCGCTGCTCGGAAACTTAGAAAAGATTTTGAAAAGAGAAGAGTTAAAAAAAGATACCTAGCCATGATTCATGGACATCCCTCCAGAGAAGAATGGATTTGTCAGGCTCCTTTAAAAAAGAATCCAGACTCTCCTGAAAAACCAGCGGAAACTTTCTTCCGAGTTCTTGAGAAGCAAGCGCAACAGCTTGCACTCATTGAGGCATTCCCCAATTCGGGCCGGTTCCACCAAATCCGGCGACATCTCCTTGGCTCAGGGCATCCAATCGTGGGCGATTTCCGCTATCGGGAGCACGATCTATGCAAAGAATTTGGAGAAAGAATGGGAATCGGAACCCGGATGCTTCTACAGGCAAAGTCGCTGGAGTTTTGCCACCCGATAACCCAAGTCAGACTTGTGATTGAAGCGCCCATCGACCCATGTATTAAACATCTCGCAAAAATTTAGCCTGCCCCTCATTCAAGGGAACAGGCCAATGCACTTTTTGAACAAAGAAAGAATCTTACTTTGCAGCAGGAAGAATCACTGAATCGATGACGTGAATCACTCCGTTGGTTCCGACGATGTCGGTTTTTACGATATTTGCTTTGTCAATCGTCACTTTTCCACCTGTGACTGCGATGGTAGCCTTGGCACCGTTTAGAGTTTTTACCTTACCGGCCTTTACATCTGCTGCCATCACTTTTCCTGCAACTACATGATACTTCAGAATTGAGGCTAGCTTGCCCTTATTTTCAGGCTTCAGGAGGGTTGCAACCGTCCCTTCAGGAAGCTTAGCGAACGCTGCATTAGTTGGGGCGAAGATAGTGAACGGACCTTCGCCTGAGAGAGCCCCGGCGAGTCCACCGGCTTTGACAGCCGCAACAAGAGTTGAGAAGTCCTTCGCACCAGCTGCGATTTCGACGACGTTTTTGGTAGGTTTCTTCCCGTGATGGTCAGCTTGGGCGGTTAACGGAAGGAGAACGGCAGCAGCAGCGATGATTGCGGTAGTAATTTTCATAATTTAGTTTTCTAGTTAATTCGGATGCCGTTTTTCTTAGGCACATGATCTAAACACCGCTTCTGGAAATTTCTCCAAAAAACTTTATTCTAACAACTTTAGGTTGCGGGTTTTCAAAATTGTTATTTAGTGACAACTTTTTGTTAGAAAAAAACCACTCCCCGATCGAGAGATCTCTTATAAACCCCTTGTAATCAATAGTTTATTTTTATTTCGCTTTAAATTACAGTTATACCTAAAAAAGTCATAACGATAATGATTAAATTCTAAATCAAGTCTCCTGAGCGATTGAATCATTCTTGATTGCAGTCCCCAAAAAAAAACTAGTCCTGAATTTCCGCACCCAATTCTTAAGGATTTGAGATTTGCCTTCCAGCGCTTTCCAATTTGAGCTGTGCTGGCAGCCTTATGATGAACGCTCTGAACTACTTTGTCCTGGCCGAGGCAAGCGCCGGAAGACTAATCGCCACCCTTATCGCCGCAATCGTCCTTATTCTGGTCCTAATTCTTAAATTTAGAGTCCAGGCCTTCATCTCCCTCCTCCTTGCCAGCATCTTTGTAGGTTTAGCTTCCGGAACGATGTCCATGACCGAGATTGGAAAAACGATCGAAAGCAGCATGGGGAGCAGCCTCGGTTTCATCGCCACCATCATCGGAGTTGGCGCAATCTTTGGCGCTATGATCGAACATTGTGGCGGTGCTCAAAGCCTCGCCAACGGAATGCTCCGTATCACCGGTGAAAAAAGAGCCACTTGGGCCATGCTCTTTTCCGGCTTTCTGATTTCAATCCCAGTCTTCCTCGACGTCGCTCTCGTCATCCTTGCTCCAATTATTTATGCACTCGCCCGCCGGAGTGGAAAATCAGTCACTGTTTACGGTATGCCGCTTCTTGCCGGAATGATGGTCACTCACTCCTTCGTCCCTCCTACTCCTGGACCAACTTGGGTCGCCTATACTTTGGGTATCCCAATTGGAACTGTCATTCTTTACAGCCTCCTCGTTGGGATTCCCACCGCAATCCTCGCAGGAATTTCCTTCGGAGGGCGCATTGCCGCGACCATTCACATCGATCCCCCCGAGTTGAAAACCACCGAAGAAGAGAACCCTCCCTCGTTCGGTATGATCGCAGCAATTTTACTTCTCCCCATTGTCTTGATCGTCGCAGGCTCAATGGTAGAGCAATCGGTGGGCAGTAGCTTGCCCACTGGAATGGCAAAAACTGAGCGCTCTAAAGAAATTAGCGAACTCCTAGGATCAGCGCCTCTGTGGCAACAAACGATTTCGTTTCTTGGTCATCCCATCATCGCGCTCCTCCTCGTCACCTGCCTCAGCCTTTGGCTTCTTGGGACGAAACGAGGTGCCTCCCGCAATACCCTCATGGAGGTTTCCACGAGAGCCCTTGGGCCAGCTGGAATTATCATTCTTATCACTGGTGCGGGTGGGGTTTTCAAAGGGATGCTTGGAGCATCAGGGGTCGGGGATGCCCTCGCAAATTCTCTAGACGGACTCGGTATCTCTACTCTCCTACTAGCCTTCCTCTTTTCTTCAATCTCCCGGATTGCGCAGGGTTCGGCTACCGTCGCCATGGTCATGGCGGCCACCCTAATGTCGCCTATCCTTGCTAAACTCGATCTATCCGACGCCAAACTCTCGCTCATCGTCGTTGCCATCGCCTGTGGTGCAGCCGGCTTTTCACATGTCAATGACAGTGGTTTCTGGATGGTAAGTCGATATCTCCGCATGACTGAAAAAGAAACTCTCAAAACTTGGAGTGTCGTTTCAACAGCGGTAGCCTTCATTGGAATTACTCTCGCCTCAATTGTCTGGTTCGTAGTTTCATGAAATCTCTTGTAATCATGGGAGTTAGCGGCTCCGGAAAGACAACCGTGGGAAAGCTTCTCGCTCAAAAGACTGGAGGAAGATTTCTAGATGGTGACGACTTTCACCCTCCCAAAAATGTCGCCAAAATGTCTTCAGGAATCCCCCTAACCGACGAGGATCGCCAGGGCTGGCTAGAGACTCTCGCCTCCATCATCCACGAAGCTGATGATCTTACTATCATCGCGTGCTCGGCTCTGAAAGCCAGCTATCGCGTAATTCTCAAAGAAGCCAAATTCATTTTTCTCTATGGTTCCCCCGAGCTCCTCGCAGACCGAATCAATCAAAGGAGCGGACACTACATGCCACCCGGACTTCTGCAGTCGCAACTTGAAACTTTGGAGGCCCCTACAAATGTCCTCGCTCTCAATGTGGTCGAATCACCACAGACGCTTGTTGAGCAAATAATGGCTCATTTTAACCTCTAATCCAGCGAGGGAGTATCGAGACCCTCTTCATCTTCTCATAGAAGCCACAGACGTATGATTTTCATGAGTCTCTGAAAAAACTTAGTAGTCTCGAGAAAACTTATTGGCGGAGCGATATTGCGTTGGCGAAAGATGCATAATCTTTCGGAATGTTCGGCTAAGGTGGGCATGGTCATGAAAGCCACACGCCAACGCAATCTCAGAGATTGTTTGAGACGAAGAGGCAAGACTATGAGTTGCCGCTTCGATACGAACGCGGAGGATATACTGTCTTGGAGATGTTCCAAATGACTTTGCAAAGCGTCTCTCGAATTGACTCACCGAAAATCCGGCTATTTCCGCCAGTTTTTTAGAGCTTATTGAATGGGAAAGATTCCTATGGATTTCCTCGACCACCTTCTCGAAACGACAGTTGAAATCCCCTTCCCCTCCGACCTCTGAGAGAGGACGCGAAAAACCAGCGATACCGACAATCTCCCCTCTCTTGTCTCGCAGTGGAATCTTACTCGTTGTAACCAAACGCGGAGATTTAAAGATCTCAGGAGAGGCTTCGATCCGATTGACCAGAGGCTTTCCAGTAGCCATCACCATTAAATCATCATCTCTATAAGCGTCGGCCCGAGGCTTGGAAAAGAAATCATGATCAGTCTTACCAACCGCATCTGCCTCTGATTTCACCCCACAATGTTCGTGCTTATGTAGACTAAGCGTTTGAAAAACTCCGTCACGATCTTTGACAAAGAACGAGACCTCAGGAATGAGATCAAAAAGCTTTAGAAATTGATCTCCGTCAGCCAGCGATTGAAAAAACTCTCTTTCCTCAAGGCGCATAATGCTGTTTTTATACACAACATTGCTCCTATTTTGCAAGACAAAGGACATCCAAGAATTTAGTATTTCAAATAGGACCCGAAGAATATGGCTATTTTGGTTGCACTCCCGCAAACGGAAATAAGTCCGATTTATTTGAGTGCTTACCAATCGTACTTTCTGATCACCCCGACATCCAACACGACCCTACAGAATGAAATTTCGGATGATGAAATTCAGTATCTTTTCGTGTTACAACGAAACTCCTAAGCACCTCCTAGCGCTCGATTACCATTGAAACCTTTTTTCCCAATATTTCTTTTATTAACCAACTTTCACTTGGCTGCTGAATCGGCTGAGGGTGAGAGGCTCTTTGCTCTCAAAGTCAAACCTCTCTTTTCATCACGCTGCATGGCTTGCCATGGTGAAGAAGGCAAGAAGATCAAAGGCGGCTTAGACATGCGAAATCGCGCAGCTCTCCTCAAAGGGGGAAATGAATTTGGAGCGACCGTTCTCGTCCCCGGTGACCCCTCAAAAAGCCAACTTTATCTTGTCACTACCCGGACCGTGGAGGACTACGAAATGCCACCCAAGGAAGCCGACAAACTCTCCGAGGAGGACACTTGGATCATTCGTGATTGGATCAAAGCCGGAGCACCCTGGCCGAATGATGAACGCGTGTCCCAAATCCAAAAACAATTCGCCGAGGGTGAAAAAGTAACCACCTCCAAAGCCCTCAATGAAGATTGGCAAAACCGCCGATACGAATCGAAAAAACTCTGGTCTTATCGTCCTCTTAAAAAAATCACGATTCCCAAGAACAGGCATCCCATTGATCACCTCATTTCAAAAAAACTCGCAAAGGCAAACCTCACACCTGCGCCCCCCGCCGACTCTCGTGAATTGGCTCGACGCCTCTCATTTGGCCTCACCGGACTTCCCCCTTCACCCGAAGATCTTATAAGTTTCAAAGATGCTAGTGAATACGCCACTCGTCTTATGGCTACTCCTCATTATGGAGAACACTTTGCCCAACACTGGCTCGATGTCTCTCGTTATGCTGACTCAGCTGGCTTCGCCAATGATTACTACCGCCCCCACGCTTGGCGTTACCGTGACTACGTAGTGCGAGCTTTTAACAAGGACAAACCCTACCCCGATTTTGTTCGCGAACAAATAGCTGGTGACGAAATTTCGTCACGCTCTCCTGAATCACTCATTGCTACTGGTTTCCTCCGCATGGGACCATGGGAACAAACTGGGATGTCAGTTTTCAAAGAGACTCGACAATTTTGGCTCGATGACGTCACAGATTCGGTCGGGCAGACCTTCCTTGCTCACCCAATGCAATGCGCGAAATGCCACGACCATAAATTCGACCCTGTTCCCACCCGAGACTACTATCGCATGATGGCGATTTTCTCGACCACTCAGTTTGCGGAACACGAGGTCACTTTCCTGAAAAACGAAAACCTCAATCATTTTGAGTCATCACACAACTTGGTGAAGACAAAAATCAATGGCTACGAGAAGCAACGCTCAGCACTTGAACAGAAAATGCAGGCCAATCGTAAAGACGAAACTGGCGATGCTAAGATCGGGGATAACGGGCTCGATCCTGGAGACGAAGCTTCCAATGCCCGCATCCTCAAAAACATATCGCGTCATAAGATTGAGGCCGACCGAACAAAACCCCGCGCCCATGGCGTTTTTACAGGCAAGACTGTTAAGAAAAAGAGCATCTCAGGCCTCATCGAACCCGTTGCCAAGCCCTGGGATGGTCCCGGCTATATTGAGAAAGACACTATCCTCACTGGAGGAAGTGTTTACTCCCCCGGAGACTCGGTAAAACCCGGTGCACTCAGCGCTGCTGAATCACTCGGGAAAATGAAACCCTCTAGTTTCCCGGATGGAAAAGGCAAGAGGCGCCTCGCGCTAGCCAACTGGATTGTCGATTCCGCTAACCCTCTCACCGCGCGCGTTATCGTTAACCGCGTCTGGTCGTGGCACTTCGGCAAAGCAATCGCCGGGAATCCAAACAACTTTGGTGGGACTGGCGCGATTCCTACTCATCCCGAACTACTCGACTACCTCTCTCTCTGGTTCATCGACAACGGTTGGTCCATAAAAAAACTGAACCACCTTATAATCTCATCAGCCGCCTATCAACGCAGCTCACACCACCCTTCCCTCGACCTCGTCAAAAAACTAGATCCCACGCAGGCCCTCTACTCAACCTTCAAGCCCAGACGCCTTACCGCCGAAGAACTCCGGGACGCTATACTTATTGCGAGTGGCGAACTCAATCGCGAGATTGGAGGCCTTTCCGCTCGACCCGACATAAACCTCGAAGTGGCCCGGCAACCCCTCCAGATCATGGGTGGATCTGCCTCGGTCTACGAACCCGATCCCACTCCGGAACAACGAAACCGGCGGAGTCTTTATGCCGAAAAACTTCGAGGCCTTCGCGATCCTTTTTTTGAGACCTTCAACCAGCCCGGCTCAACCAATTCCTGCGAAATTCGCGAAACTTCTACGGTGGCCCCACAAGCCCTTACCCTTATAAATTCCCAAGAAATGCACGATCGAGCCCTCGCTTTCGCTCATCGTCTTGCAAAGGAAACTCAAGACGACAAACAAGTTATCAAGCGCGCTTTTCAACTCGCTCTTAGCCGCGCACCTAGTCCCAAGGAAGCGTTAATCTTCCTTGAGGCATGGCGAACAGCCACCTCGGATGAATCAACGCTCTCTCCAAAAAACTCCCTACCTCCCAACTCCATCATGCGGACTGTTCGCGCAGAAAAAACAGGAGAATTTTACACCTTCAAAGAATTCCTTCCAGTTTCTAAACTGTATAAAGCCGATCTCGATCGTAGCCTGTGCAATGCTCGTATTCGGGGACTTTCCCACCTCTGTTTGGTCATTTTTAACTCAAATGAATTTGCCTACCTCGACTAAAGCTATGAGTCATCACTTTCATGCAAATCCAACCCGGCGGGAGGCTCTATATGGCCTTGGAGCCGGGCTTGGTTCAATTGCCTTTTCCTCCCTGCTTCAGGGCGCTGGATCCAAGACTATCCACCATCCAGCCAAGGCGAAGCGTTGTATCTTCCTCATGATGGAAGGAGGTCCTTCCCACATCGACACTTTCGATCCCAAACCCGAACTCACCAAACGTCACCTCCAAAAATTCAATCGCCAAGGCGAGAAGGAAAGCGCGATGTCTTCCGGACAACGATACTTTGTCAAAAGTCCATTTGAATTTGAAAAAGCCGGGCAAAGCGGAGCCGATATTTCGTCGGAGTGGGTGCATCTTAAAAACCAAGTCGATGACATCTGCTTCTATCGCGGAGCAAAAGTAGACTCAGTGAACCACCCAACCGCATGCTACCAGCTCAATACTGGTAATCGCTTTGGCGGCGATCCAGGGATTGGCTCGTGGGTCACTTATGGTCTCGGGAGTGAAAATCAAAATCTTCCTGGGTTTGTTGTGCTTCCGCGTACCTCTTACCCACAAGGAGGGGCCGGTAATTGGTCGAATGGCTTCCTCCCGGCTGACTTTCAAGGGACTCCACTCCGTCCCAAAGGCAGCCCTATCCTCGATCTCAACCCTCCCACAGGGACCTCACGCCAACGCCAACGGCAAAACCTTGATCTCCTCGCTAAACTCAACCAAGACCACCTTGCAAGACATCACGATCGAAGCGAACTCAGCGCTCGTATGGCATCCTACGAATTATCTTACCGTATGCAAACGGAGGTCCCAGAGCTCCTTGATCTCAAAGGCGAGCAAGAATCCACTCTCGAAGAATACGGCATTGGCCAGAAAGACACTGACGCTTTCGGGCGAAAATGCCTCCTTGCCCGCCGACTCGTAGAAAAAGGAGTTCGATTCGTACAAGCCTACGCCGGGAATTGGGATAGTCATGACTATATTGCACGTGCCCACGGCTCCCTCATTCGATCAGTCGATAAGCCCATCGCTGCGTTACTTAAAGATCTCAAACAACGCGGCATGTTAGAGAACACTCTCGTCGTTTGGTGCGGAGAATTTGGCCGCACGCCCGACAACGGAATGCGGGGCGGGTTAAGCTATGGCCGCGATCACAACGCCAACGCTATGGCCATGTGGTTTGCTGGCGGCGGGACGAAAGCCGGACACACGATCGGGGCCACCGATGAAATTGGCGCAGAAGCCATTGACTGTGTCCACCACATTCGCGACGTCCACTGCACCATTCTCCACCTCCTCGGCCTAGATGACAATAAGCTCACCTACTACCACGCAGGGCGCCATAAACAGCTCTCACAATTCGGTGGCGAGGTGATTAGACAACTCATTGGTTAAGAGCTTATTTAGGATTACGGAAAGCGGAGCTGCCGTTTTTCTTTGGTGCAGAAACTCTGTAAAGCTAAAGTGCCAGGGCAATAACCTAAAGATGCTAGGGCTTCCACCAAGCATCGAGAACCTTGGTCATCTCCGCCACCTTCTCCGGATTGGCCTCTGCTAGATTATTCTTCTCATGGGGATCTACCTTCACATTATAAAGTTCGGGCTTGCCTTCTAGGTTATTGGGATGTGCTGCCGACTTCCCAGCATAAGGTAATCCATAGTTCTCGGAGTCATGTAAAAGTAGCTTCCAATCGCCTTTCACGACATAGCGCGACTCCATGTTTGCGGTCCGATCATTAATATCAAACATATCGTGGTTGCCATCGAATCCAAAAACAACATCGCGCTTTTTAAGCGCAGCTGTATCCCTGAGGTCCACTCCAGTCATTGCCTTGGGAACACCAACTCCCACCATTTTTAAGATGGTCGGTGCAATATCGATCGAAGAAACCAAAGTCTTCTTGTCCATCTTGGATTCCACCTTCCCCGGCCACTTGATCATGATTGGGGTGCGGATACCCATCTCATAGGGAGCCTGCTTTGAGAGCGGTGCGTAGCGGCCAGAATCAACCGACTGAATCCAGCCGTTATCGGTTACGTAAATCACGATGGTATTCTTGGCCAAACCACGCTTCTCGAATTCCTCAAAAAGCTCTCCACAAGTCTGATCAAACCACTCAACCATCGCGTAATAGCGCGCCACGAATTTGCTCTCTCCCTTTTTTAGATACTTATCGAAAAGCTCCTTAGGAGGATTGTGAGGAGTATGAGGAAGAAAAGGGGCGTGCCAGATGAAGAAGGGCTTTTCCTCCTTTGCTGCTTCATCGAGGAAACCCTGGATTGGCTTGATGCCCTCGCGCGAGATTTTCAAACCTGCGTCACCATGACGGCCCCCTTTGGCCGGATCAGCGTGGGTCATAGCATGGGTGAAACCATGGCGTTGGGGCTTACCCTCCCACCATTTTCCGGTCTGTAGACTGAGATAACCTGCCTTACCAAGAAGCTGAGCCAATCCATCCCGCTTTTCATAATCGGCATAGATCTGTTCATGAATTTCCCCCTCTTTCAGATGATTCCGGTTGAATTTCCCTTTGGCCTTTCCCTTTTTTCTTATGTCATTTCCAGTGATTCCATGAGCTGGAGTGTGCAGTCCGGAAAAGATCGAAGCCAAGGATGGTCGACAAAGCGGCGAGGTCACATAGCCGCGCGTGTAGGTCAGCGATTCCTTGGCAAACTTATCTAGAACTGGCGTCTCAATCATTTTGTGACCCATAAACGAATAGTCCGTCCACGACTGGTCATCTGAAAGAATAAGCACCACATTGGGACG
>ENA-ORDR01000466-ORDR01000466.1-marine-metagenome-genome-assembly--contig:-NODE-466-length-20835-cov-3.532999_pt1 | contig 20835 bp, 20 predicted proteins | sample MGYA00240993_ERZ508538 | MGnify/ENA primary metagenome ERZ508538 (study PRJEB26207, sample SAMN05421999) | marine metagenome | isolation source: Monterey Bay, California, USA | place: USA:Monterey Bay... | reverse complement strand
AAAGGTTCCCAAACCAATTATTGATCCACTGCAATTTAAGGATCAAAAAAAGTACCCTGACCGTATGAAATCTGCTCAAAAAACGACAGGTGAGACAGAGGCTATGTTAATTGCAGAAGGTGAAATGGGCAGAACTCCAGTAGTAATAGCAGCTCAGGATTTTTCCTTTATGGGTGGTTCAATGGGTATGTATGTTGGCAACGCTATCGTTAAAGCTGCTGAGCGTGCTGTTGAGCTTAAACGTCCTTTAGTTTTATTTTCAGCAGCTGGTGGTGCACGAATGCAAGAAGGCATTTTAAGTTTAATGCAAATGCCGAGAACGACCGTCGCAATACAAATGCTCAAAGAAGCAAAACTGCCCTATATTGTAGTTTTAACCCATCCAACAACCGGAGGTGTTACCGCATCTTACGCTATGCTTGGAGATGTTCATATTGCTGAGCCGAACGCGTTGATTTGCTTTGCTGGGCCTAGGGTCATCGAGCAAACTATCCGAGAGAAATTACCAGAAGGATTTCAACGAGCTGAATATTTGTTAGATCATGGAATGTTGGACCGCGTAACTTCTAGATTAGAAATGCGCGATGAATTAATTACAATTATCCGCCTACTCACCAATAATTCACCGCAAATAAAGGGTGATTTACCTTCACCAAAGTTAGAAACTTAAAATCGTCCAAAAAATGAGAAATTTAAGTTCTGATTTCATTTTAAATCGTATGATGACTTTGCATCCAAAAGTTATCGATTTAACTCTGGATCGTGTATGGTCCCTTCTTGAGGCTTTGGGTAATCCCCAAAATAATCTTCCCAAAGTTATTCATATTGCTGGAACAAATGGGAAAGGTAGCACACTATCAATGCTACGGGCAGGACTTAATCAAATTGGTCTAAAAACTCATGCGTACACGTCACCTCATTTAGTTCGGTTCCACGAACGTATTCAACTAAACGATAATTTTATAGATGAAAATGACTTAACTGAGATTTTAAATGAATGTTATTCAGCAAATAAAGATCGGCCTATAACATATTTTGAAATCACCACCTGTGCCGCCATCTTGGCGATGTCGCGCAAACATGCAGACTATGTTTTGCTGGAAGTAGGGTTAGGAGGAAGATTAGATGCTACAAATGTTATTGCACATCCTGCTCTCACTGTCATTACGCCAGTCTCAATCGACCATGAACAATTCTTGGGAAACACTGTTAAAAAAATCGCAGCCGAAAAAGCAGGTATAATAAAGCCTTTTTGTCCAATTATTATAGGAAAACAAGATAAAAATGCACTTCAGGTAATAACTGAAAAAGCATTAGAACATAAAGCTCCGATTTTAGCTGAGGGACAACAGTGGCGCATCAAACAAACAGGCGATAGTATTTTATATGAGGATCAAACCACAACAATTGAGCTACCGTTACCAAATCTCTTAGGAACACATCAAATTCAGAATGCAGGTATAGCTATTGCGGCTCTAACCCAGTTGACAGGAAGAAAAGAAGCTTTTTATGGAGCAGTTTCCAAAGCGAAATGGCCAGCACGCATGCAAAAACTGAGTACTGGACCAATACTTGCTACACTTGGTCATTCAGATGTTTGGCTAGATGGTGGGCATAACCCTGCTGCTGGAAAAGCATTGGCAAATTACTTATCTACTCAAAATAAAAAACAAATCGTTTTAATTTGTGGCATGCTAAAAACAAAAGATGTCGCGGGATATCTTTCTCCATTATCAAATTTAGTGAAATTTCTAGCGGCTGTGAGCATTCCAAATGAACAAAATACATTAACTGCTGAGGAAACAGCTAAAAGTGCAAATGAATTGGGGATAAATTCCAAAAGCTTTACTTCGATCTCTGAGGGAGTTCAATTCGTGGCTAATCAATTTCCCGATTGTCGGGTTTTAATCTGTGGATCGCTGTATTTAGCTGGTCAAATACTCGGCGAAAACCAATAATTTCAAAAAAAACCTTAAAAAACGAATCACTTATGTTGACTGATTCGAATCAATTTGTCATTAATAGAGCAACGCTGCATTAAACCTAAAGAAATATAACTTGGGATAACGCGGTTTTATACAGGCAAAGGCTCAGTCATATAGACTGAGCCTTATACTTTATGGAGACAGAATAAGTTTTTTGCCCCAACTGTCAGACTGCATTTCATTTAGTCGGCTCACTGTTCTCTCAAACTCAAAAACACCCTCGCCCTCCAAATAAAGATATTCTGGTTCAGCAGCGGCAGAGCATATGAATACAATACCAGCCTCATAAATAGTATCGATTAACGTAACAAAACGTTTAGCTTCATTAAAATTGGACCTGCCCAATTGAGGGACGTTTTCAACGATAAGAACTCTCACGTTATCAACTATTGCCAAAAAATCCGCTGGGCCTCGATTTTCCCTACAAAGCTCAAAAAAAGTGAACTTGGCGACACCGTTTGAATAAAAAGGAAATTTTATTTTTCTTTTATTTACTATGAGATGAAAATCTTGATTTTCATCACCTGACAACTCTTTCCAAAGATTGTCCAACTTATTTTTTGCTTTCGTATCTTGTAGATTAAAATAAACAGGAGTTCCACGGAGCCTGTTTTTTCTATAATCAGTTTTACTTGGCAAATTTAAAATATTTAACTGACTTTCTATCAGGGCTATAAACGGTAAAAATAACTGCCGATTTAAGCCATCTTTATATAGGTCCGATGGCACTCTGTTTGAAGTTGTTACGATCTGTACTCCCCCATCTAAGAGCAGCGTAAATAATCTTCCAACGATCATAGCATCCGTAATATCTTTTATCTGCATTTCATCCAAAGCTAAAACTCTAAAATTTTTGATTACTTTGTTAGCAACTACAGTTAATGGATCCTTTGTTCCTGAACCACGAGCGTTATGCAAAGATACATGAATTTCTTGCATAAACGCATGAAAATGGACTCGGCGATTGGGAACCAAAAGATTTTTCACAAATAAGTCCATAAGCATGGACTTACCACATCCTACACCACCCCAAATATATACGCCTTTGAAATCATCAATCTTTTTAAAGAAAAGTGATTTGGCTTTGCTTCTCGAAATCCCATGGTTAACTTTTTCAAGTTCCTTCAATATTATTCTTTGCCCTAGATCATCTTCAAGAGATCCGTCAGAAATCATTTGATTATATGTATCCGTAAGCTTTTTCATTTTACCATTTTGGCCTAAACATTTGGACTACTGTCATTAAACGCATAACTTAGTCTACTCAACATTTATTGAAGCAATAAAATTTTAACCGATTAGATTTATAGCATCTGTAATTTCTTTCGTGTGAGAGAAAGGAAGCGAATGGGACCCATCACGTATAACGATATTATTTATCCTAGAATTCCAACTGGAAAGCACCTCTTTATTTGAGATTGGAACCACTGTGTCACAATCACCCCAAAAGGCCAGAATTTCAAAATCGGCATCTCGCAAAGCTTTATGGTCATCATAATTATCGTTAGACAAAATACCTTTTATACTTGCCAAAACTGACGGCACAAATCCCCTGTAACGCAATTCATTCAACTGCCGCTCAACAACTTTTGGAACAGAACTTTTGAAGCCTGTATCTATTTTAGTTGAGCGCGCGTGTTGCAATCCAAAGAATATTGAAAATAACACCCACCCAATAAATGGGATTTTTGCTACTTTAGCTGAAACTCCAAGATTATGACCCGCCCCTGCAGATGCTATTAAAATTAGCTTATTCAGCCTGCCTGGATTGTGTGCAGCATACGCAGCTGCGATCGACCCTCCCATAGAGTAGCCCACTAACTCAAACTTTTGCTCTTTTATTTCAAGTTTATTTAAAAGCTCATTTAATTGATTGATAAAAAAAACTTTATCTTGTTTTGCCTTGGGCCGATCAGAATATCCTCTCCCATAATGGTCATAAACTAAAACACGCTTTCCATTATTAGCATAATGACTTGCCAAACCCTCAAATACAAAACTGGGCGTCGTTAATCCGTGTATGCAAATTACGAGGTCGCCCGTTTCAGCTCCAAACCAACGATAGTGAACTACACCCCTAGACAAAGTTACAAAATTACCAGGGGCATTATTTCTTTCCTTGTCTCCCAGTTTTTGCTTGGTAGCTTCTTTCAGTATGGGGAATACAAAGAAAGTAAAAAAAAGTAACAGAGCTATAATCAATTATTTTCCAACCACGTCTGAAGAATAAAGTGCGCTGTCATCAAGTCTAGATGCGCACCACCCCCATTTTTAAAAAGAGTAATCTCATCATCTGAAGAACGGTGGAATGCCTCAATATTATAAAAGTCTGATAACACATCTTCACGTTCGATCGCAGCAGAGGCTATAGGTATTTTTAATTCACCTATATGATCAATAGTGGTTTCAAAACTATCGACAAAGATCTTTGATCTTTTAAGGGTTATATCATCTGCTTCACGCATATCTGGACGATAAGCTCCTATTAAATCAATATGTTGGCCGGGCTTTAACCATTTTCCGTTTATCAAAGGCTCACTTGACATGGTTGCAGCTGAAATAATATCAGCATTTGAAATAGCCTTTTCTAAGTCATTTACAGCCATTGTGTTTGGGAAATTAGCTGCAAATTTTTCCGCACGCCCTGAGGTCCTATTCCAAACAGAAAAGTGAGCATCGGGAAAAAAATTGCCATAGGCTTGCCTAAGGGTGTAAGCAACAGTACCAGCCCCTAAAATCAAAATATTTCGACTATTAGGTCGGGCCAGTAATTTAGCCGCAAGAATACTATCACCAGCCGTCTTCCATTTTGTCACCAAATGAAAATCGATAACCGCACTTAATTGACCAGTTTTGTCGTCAAATAAATTTACGGCGCCATTTATTGCCGGTTTTTTTAAATTTTTATTACCAGGAAATATTGTTGCGCATTTTACAGCAATTCCCATACCATCAATCCAAGCTGATCTCGAGAGTAACGTATCGTCTCTACGATATAAAAATGTATCAGATATTTCGGCCTTATTGAGCTCATGTCCTAACTGAATAGCATTAGTTAAATCTCTCCAACTCAGAATAGGATCACAATCCTGATAAGATATCATATGCACTTCAGTATCTCCATTTTGAACTATTGATATTCACAACTTATAAACAAATTTTTATCTTATGAATGCTTAAATTTTTAATATTCTGGCAAACTTAGTCATGGTCAAAAATTAAAAGAGCTTATTAAAATTATATGTTGTCTAAATCTTTTGATTATTAATTCGGATTATTTTCTCAAGATTATCTAAAAAGCGAATTTTGTCTTGTTTTGAAAAGGTTTTACCAGAACCCTGGTAAAAGGGGTTAGCTGCTCGTAAGTCTGAGCTTAAATCTCTCAAGGAGAGCGTATTTCCAATATTGGCCTGGTTCAACTCCTCGCCGTTTGGCTTCAAAACTAACATCCCCTTTTTAATACAATTATCAGCCAAAATGATATCAGCAGTTATAACCAAATCGTTTGATTGACCGTTATCAACTATCCATTTATCGGCAGCGTCTGAATCAGTAGAAACAAATATATTTTGAATAAACGGGTGTGAGATGGGACGTAAGCCACCATTTGATACAAGTAAAACTTCTATTTTATTTCTTGAGGCAACTCGCTCTATTTCTTTTTTGACCGGACAAGCATCAGCATCCACATAAATTTTCATGGCTGAACTTTGAATAAATAATATTTTTTAGATTTGTTTCTGAAATCCAATATTTTTCCTATTCATTATTTAATAAATCTGCATGAAACGCCACATGGTCCTCGACGAATGTGGAAACAAAAAAGTAACTGTGATCGTAACCAGATTGCATCCTAAATTCACCCGGCTGACGCCTTTTAAACATGGCACTAGCTAATGTCTCTGGTCTAAGCAAATCAATAAATTGATCCTTACTACCTACGTCGATTAATACTTTGCCATCGAAACCTTCATTTAACATCAAAATACTTGAGTCATGTTTGACCCAAGTTTGTTCATCATTCCCAAGGTAGGCTACCAATTGCTTTCTTCCCCAATCAGATCCTATCGGATTGCAGATAGGTGCTAAGGCAGAAATTGATTTAAAACGACCGGGCGTTCCCATACCAATTGTTAGTGCACCATGCCCACCCATAGAGTGTCCCATAATCGACTGCCGTGCCATATCAACATTGAAATTTTTACTTATGATTTCGGTTAGATCAACGGTAATATAATCCCACATTTTGAAGTTACTAACCCAGGGCTTTTCTGTAGCATTTAAATAAAATCCTGCACCCTGGCCAAGGTCATAGTCATCATCATCAGGCACAGCACTGCCTCTAGGTGATGTATCAGGAAAAACTATGGCTACGCCAAACTCTTCCGCAGCTGCTTGAGCACCAGCCTTCGTCATCGCATTTTCATGCGTACAAGTTAAGCCCGACAAATACCAAACTAAAGGGACGTGCTCACTAATTGCAATTGACGGCATGAATATTCCAAAAGTCATCTCGCAATCACAAGCTTTCGACCAATGCTGATAAACGCCCTGCATTCCTTCGAAGCATTTATTTTCTGAATGTGTTTTCATAGAATACCCTCAAAATCGTCACGATGGTCTAGCCAGCTTTGAAACACTGATTTTTTTAAAAGTCAATTTAGGTTATTAACCCACGCTATAGTAAAAGAAACGGTTAATATAGAAAGTACTGTAGATAAAAAAATAGCTGCAGATGCACGTTTAGGCGCAACATTGTAATGTTGCGCCACCATAAAAATATTTCCTGCTACAGGAAGTGACGCCGCGGCAATCATCACAGTTGCAGCATACGGTTCGACTTTAAAAACATAAAATACCGCTATGAAAACGGCGATAGGATGTAGCACCAACTTGCAAAAACTTAACCATGCAGCAACCTCCAACCTTTCCGTAGATTTTTGAGCTAAAGACGCACCAATTGCAAACAAAGCACCGGGAGTTGCGGCAGATCCTAATATTATAACAAATTCATTTATCGGAACTGGAATAGACCATCCACTTGCAGACCATAATAAACCACAAGTTATCGAAACAATCATTGGGTTTTTCATTAGCCCAAGTAGCACACGATAAAAAAGGGAAATATCCAATTTTTTATCTTTACCAGCTACAATTATCAGAACAATTAACGACCCAAAAACAATTAAATCAATGGCTAGTATAAGCATTATGAAACCTACAGCTTCAGCACCCATTAAAATGGCCAGCATAGGTATTCCCAAAAAACCTACATTACCGATAACAGAACACTGAGCCTCAACCGCAGCCTCTGATGGCGACTTTTTTCTGAAAATCGCAACAGCCGTTGCTAAGAAATAAATTATTAGTGAGGCGGATAGATAGGCAAATATAAATTCAGGATCATAGAGCTCACTCAATGATAAGTTGGATGAAAATCGAAACAGCATGGCTGAAAGGGCGAAATAAAAAATAAACTTCGTCAAATATGTTGTAGCTTCCGCTGGAAAAAACCGAGTTATAGCCGCAGAATACCCCAAACCGATAAGAGCAAAGAACGGTATTGTCTTATAGAAAATTTCGATCATTAAATTATTTTTTTAAGTCCGATAAGGTATTAAAATTAGTAAAATGTAATTAGAAAACTACTACACTTCTTATGCTTTTACCCTCATGCATTAAATCAAACCCTTTATTAATGTCGTCTAATGAAAAACTATGCGTAATCATAGGATCTATTTGAATTTTTCCGTCCATGTACCAATCTACTATTTTAGGGACATCAGTCCGACCCCGCGCACCCCCGAAAGCTGTGCCTTTCCAAACTCTTCCAGTAACCAATTGAAAAGGTCTGGTTGAAATTTCTGCACCTGCGGGAGCAACCCCAATTATTATACTTTCACCCCAACCTTTATGAGCACTTTCAAGTGCAGTTCTCATTACATTAACATTACCGGTTGCATCAAAAGTATAATCTGCGCCCCCCTTTGTTAAATTGACTAAGTGTGCAACCAAGTCATCTTTTACATCGGACGGATTAACAAAATCTGTCATACCAAATTTTTCAGCCATGGACTGCTTTCCAGAATTCAAATCCACACCAACTATTTGATCAGCACCTGCAAGCTTTAAGCCTTGAATTACATTTAACCCTATACCACCAAGGCCAAAAACTATAGCACGGCTCCCAATCTCGACTTTCGCTGTATTGATAACCGCGCCAATTCCCGTAGTGACGCCACAACCAATGTAGCAAACCTTTTCAAACGGAGCCTCAGAATTAATTTTGGCTAAAGCAATTTCTGGTAAAACGGTATAATTCGAAAAAGTTGAACACCCCATGTAGTGCAAAATAGGAGTTCCATTAAGCATGCTAAATCTACTAGTTCCATCGGGCATAAGCCCTTGGCCTTGTGTCTCACGGATTGCTTGACAAAGATTGGTTTTGGGATTCAAGCAATATTCACACTGCCTACATTCAGGAGTGTAAAGCGGTATGACATGATCACCAACTTTTAGATCTGTCACACCAGGTCCTAATTCAACAACAACCCCTGCTCCTTCGTGACCAAGTATAGCCGGAAACAATCCCTCTGGATCAGCACCTGAAAGAGTAAATTCATCTGTATGACAAATCCCAGTAGCTTTGATTTCTATTAAAACTTCCCCTTTTTTGGGTCCTTCCAAATTAACTTCCATAACCTCTAGAGGTTTTCCTGCTTCTAATGCAACAGCCGCTCTTGTTTTCATTATTTTCCCCATTAACACTATGACAAACACAACATGGACGGTTGACGTTAGCTTGCCAAGAAAAATCTTAGCTAATTATAGGGAATAAATAAATGTAAAGAATACTATTTCATTCTATATTTTTGATGACATGAACCACATGTCGCTCCTACATTTCCAAGCGAGCCTCTTAAATCTGCTAATGTCGATGTGTCGACTCCCTCTAACGCAAATTCCAAATCCGCGGATTTACTTACAAAATCATCCCAATTTTCCCAAATCGCAGGTAAGGCCTCAGAGTTTATTGGTAGATCGTCATCTTTAAATATAACTGGCGTAGAAGCTGCAAGTTTTAGTAGATTTAAGCGTGTAGATTCAGCCAAACTTTCATCAAATTCAATTCTTTCTCTCGACATACGAGCAAGAACTGAAAATTCTAATCTAATATTTTGCATTAATTTCGAGCGCGCAATATAACCGGTATCGCCTGCAAACGAAGTCGAACTGATAGACATAAAAAATATGCTGATTGATAAGCTAATAACGCCTTTTAACATTTCACTCTCCATTGTTTAATTTTAATAAGATAGTTTTCTTTCTAGTTGAGAACAGAAAATTTTAATTGCTTGTTGGGATTAAATTCAATTAAAGAACAAATAGTGAACAAAAATAAAGGTATCAAAATGCCTAGTCGTCGAGTTATTGCAACCTGGTTTCCACACCTTGGAGCTGAACGTATTTTGCGCAAAACCCAACACAACCCAGAAGAACCACTTGTTGTTGTAGCACAAAAATCTCAAAGTGAAATTATCACCTCCATCTCCACTTTTGCAAACCATAAAGGTCTTTTTGTTGGACAATCTTTACGTGATGCTAACGCTATTTGCCCACGTTTATTCGTACAAACTCAAAACTCATATGCAGAAACTCAATTTTTGAAGGGTATTTGTCGGTGGTCCAGCAAGTTTAGCCCATGGGTGGCACCAGAAGGTAATATGGGATTAGTCATGGATATAACAGGATGTTCACACTTGTTTGGTGGAGAAAATAAAATGATACACCACATTTTACTTGCCTATGAGGAACTAGGTTTAACTACTAAAATAGGATGTGCAGACACATTAGGAGCAGCATGGGCGTTATCTCGATACTCTGAGGAAACATTAAAAAATTATCGAAATGGTGACGCTATTGAGCAAGAAGCACGAGCAACGCGTTCTCGTTCTGCAAAGCGCTCTTTGAGTAATATATTAGATAATTTAAAAATTACTAAAAGTAGTAAATATTTTATTGCGCCACCTGGTAAAATAAGACAGTCAATCTCCAAATTTCCAGTCGCAGCTCTGAGACTGGAGATTCAAACACAAAATACATTAGTTCAACTCGGGCTACGCCAAATCGGTGACATTATAAACCAACCAAGGGCAACCCTTAGTCGAAGATTTGGTTTTAGTCTGCTCAAAAGAGTAGACCAAGCACTGGGCAGCCTCCCAGAACCTATCTCGCCATTACAACCAGAGCTAAGCTTTGGTGTAAGGATGAGTTTTCCTGACCCCATTGGATTAAAGCCTGACATTATAGCTGGTCTTGATCGTATATTAGATCGCCTTTGTTCTAATTTAAAAAATAAAACTCTCGGCGCACAGAAAATCCTATTACAAGCCTTCCGAACAGATAATACAATAGGAAGCATTGAAGTGGGATTTGCCCAACCCTCTAATTCTTTTGAGTACATTCGTGATCTAATCATAATTAAAATTGACGACTTAGATGTTAAATTTGGAATTGATATTTTACGATTAGAAGCTGTAAGGGTCGAGGTACTAACTAAAAATAAGCATATTGGACACTTGGTGGTAGGTGAGCGTAACAGATCACACACTAAAAAAAATATAAGTATAGGAAATTTAATTTCCAAATTGGGTGTTAGAATTGGATTAGAAAATATTACAAGACTAAATCCAGCAGAAAGTAATATACCCGAAAAAACTTATAATATATTAGCGGCCGCGTGGTCTGATCCAACAAAAAACTGGCCAAGACCAAAGTCCGTCCGGCCAGTTCAACTATGGCCTCCTGAAATCATTAGTGCCCCAAATAAACCAAATCCTTTGTCACAGTTTAAGTGGCGCAGAAAGATATGGAAAATTAGTGAAAGCTACGGACCAGAACGAATCTCACCTGAATGGTGGTTAGATGATCCAAAATGGCGTAGTGGCGTGCGAGACTACTGGTTTGTTCAGTGTGATACAGGCGATCGCTTGTGGATTTATTATGCACATGGTGGATTAATGTCATCTGGCTGGTTTTGCCAAGGTAAGTTTGCATAATATATTCAAAGAACTAACTGTCATTATGTCAAAATTTCCGCCACCCAACTATAGGGTAAGTCAGACCTTAGTTACCAGGCGTGGGTTCTGGCAAAACATCCAAGTTTTCGGGAATTTTAAGTTCTGAAGATGGAACAACGACTATTTGCTCACCTACATCTATATCATATAGGTCAACAACTTGACTTTTATCCGAACTACATGCCGAAAAAAAATTCAAAAAAATAAATAGAAAAATAGATGATCGCATAAACTATTCAGTCCTCCTTAAAGCTTACATAAAATAAAATCATTATTTATCAAAATTATTTTATTCTATTTTATTTTCTGGGGAAAAAGCCAAACCAACCGCTCCAATAAAAATAAAAACATCCGCAAAGTTAAATACAAATGGATTATAAAAACCACAGCAAGACATATTCAGAAAGTCAGCAACTGCCCCGTTATAAATAATACGATCAAAAGCATTAGCCAGCGCGCCGCCACATAGTAAAGCGCCAAAGATAACTTGAAAGCTGCTCGTTTTTGTTCGGTAAATCCATAAAATAATTAAAACAGTAATAATAATTGATAGTGAAATAAGAAAATATGATTTAAATCCGCCTTGCTGCCCGAAAAGGCCAAAATTAACACCATAATTCCAACCCATTCGAAAGTTTACAAATGGAGGAAAAACATCAATTGAATTTAGTGAAATCAAATTTAGCCAAAATACTACAAACCATTTAGAAAATTGATCAACGCAAAATGTGGCTATTAATATGAAATAGAACTTTCTCATTTCAATGCCTAAAGTGCCTTATACCTGTGAAGGCCATTGCGAGATTAGCATCATCGGCAGCTTTTATAACCTCGTCATCTCGCATAGAACCTCCTGGCTGGATAACCGCCGTAGCACCAGCCTCAGCTGCAACCATAAGCCCATCTGAAAACGGAAAAAAAGCATCCGAGGCAACAGCAGAACCTTGGGTCAATGGAAATTCCAGAGATAGATTTTTGGCCATATCAACTGATTTTTGTGCTGCTATTCGACAGCTATCAACTCTACTCATTTGCCCAGCTCCAATGCCAACAGTCGCATTATTTTTTGCATAAATAATAGCATTAGATTTTACGTGCTTCACAACTTTCCAAGCAAAGAGCATATCTTCCAATTCCGCGTCAGTAGGTTTGCGTTTGGTAACGAAGTCAAGGTTTGCTTCCAGAACTCTTTCGGTATCTCTATCTTGTACTAAAAAACCCCCAGAGACGTGTCGAATAGTTTTTTCTCGATCTGTAAAATTCTTCAAACCATCGGTGGTTAGAAGCCGAAGATTTTTCTTTTTTGCAAATATTTCCAAAGCCTCTGGAGTAGCGTCTGGCGCAATAACGACCTCAGTAAAAATATTGCAGATTTCTTCTGCTACTGATTTATCCAAAGTCTGATTAAAGGCAACTACACCTCCAAACGCACTCGTTTGGTCACAATTGAAGGCGGACGTGTAAGCTTCTTTCAAATTTGCACCGATTGCAACACCGCAGGGATTAGCATGCTTAATAATTGCACAAGCTGATTTTAAAGATGGATCAAACTCACAAACCAACTCAAATGCCGCATCCGTATCGTTAATATTATTGTAAGATAACTCTTTACCTTGATGCTGAGTCGCTGAAGCCACGCCAGGCCTACCGCTATTATCTTTATAAAATGCAGCTTCTTGGTGAGGATTTTCACCATATCTCAAACTTTGCACTAGCGAACCGAATTCAATCATTTGCTTAGGGTAATCGTCTTTTTCCTGCTCCCCCATCCATGCAGAAATCGAGGCATCGTAACTTGCGGTGTGTGTATAGGCTTTATAGGCCATTTTTTTTCGAAAATTTGTACCAGTGCATCCTTTGTTTTTTTTAAATTCATCCAAAAAAACATCATAATCTGAGCAATCCGTTATAACAGTTACAAACTGATGATTTTTCGCTGCTGCACGAATCATTGCTGGACCACCAATATCAATATTTTCGATGCAAGTTTCATAATCAGCTCCACGAGCTACAGTATTTTGAAATGGATACAAATTAACAACCAGTAAATCTATTTCAATTATCTCATGTTGTTTCATAGCTGAGATGTGATCTTTTTCATTTCGTAATGCAAGAAGGCCGCCATGTACTCTCGGATGTAATGTCTTTAATCGACCATTCATCATCTCTGGAAACCCTGTCAGGTCAGAAACATCTTTGACAGGTATATCATAAGCTCTTAACACTTCAGCACTACCTCCGGTGGAAATAATTTCAACACCACACGTCGATAAAACTTTTCCGAGTTTGCTGATCTCAGTTTTGTCAGATACTGAAATTAACGCACGTTTAATTGGATAAAGGTCACTCATCAAATTTCCTATTTAAAAGATATTTCTACTCAATTTTAAAAAAGATCCCCAACTAAAAGATCCTTGTCGTTAGCTCTAGATAGAGACCATTTAATTCGTGTTCCATACTCCAAGAGATCTGCAGACAAAATCAACTTTTTTGACTCAACCGGTTCGAACAAACCATTTTCAAAAAAAATAGTGGGTTTCAACTCCAGATGTAAATCCAAACCATAATTGAAAATCCATACCTCGCCATTCTTCAAAGCCAAACTTAGAAGATTATTCTCTTGGTCCAAACGCGGCAGAACATTTGGATGCAAATGAAACGCAGCTTTTACCGATAATTTATTACTATTATTTTTTTTGGAAACCTTATCAAACTGCTTTTTGTGAGAATCCTCGATGGCTATCATTAAGTCCTCTCCTTCAAGAGTCTGACCATCTTGGGAAAGCTTTAATTTTCTAACGTGAGTTAGGCCATGACTTTTTACGTAACCATCATGAGCACCTTCAAAAATGCCTATGCCTGCATTATTGGAAATCTCTTTTGGTACAGTTATAGGTCCATTAATAATGACCTTTTTTGGGGTTTGTAGCCAATCCTTTGTTTCACTGAATTGGCTACTATTATGGTCGTCCACATAAACTGCGCAGTGAGAGCTCGTCTTACGGCTCACATAGCTCAAATCTGACCCAAAAAGATATCCGGGACCACAACTTGTAAAAACCCTTCTTTGGCCTGAAACCATTTCAAAAGCTAAGGTGGAGGCATCAGCTTTCACCGCCTTTTTGCCCATGGGGGGTGGTGCTGCATCAATAATTACAGTTGTTCGAGAGTTTGATAACTTTGCAAAACCAATACTCGTTTCGATTGACGAAATTTCTCGACTTTCAGCATTACTTAGGGCCTGATCTAATTGACCATCCACGTCCCCATAACTACCATGAAACCTTGGCAATCCTGCATCAGAATGCCTTAGATTACGAAGAATAGGAGCTAGTTTTTCTATTGTCTCTAAATGGGTAACAGATGGGTTCCAATTCAAATCCTTAAGTGCAAGTTTTGCCCAAATTAAAATTGTGAATATGTTCAAAATTTCCTGAGAGTTTCGAGAGAAAACAATTTCTTCACCATTTATTAGGGTGTGGCATTCATTAGCAAGCGCCACAGTAGCCGGCTCTATAAACTTTTCCATGTTTTTCAAATAACATCCGGCATATATCAAACCTAATAGTGCCTCAAATCTAGGCAATCCTTCGGACGCCTTTATTGCGCGTTTCGATAAAAATTTTGCTTGCCGGGCCAGTAAAAGATTAAATTTTTTAAGGTTTGTTTCGGAACATCCTTGCGTAAGAAACAAATAATGATGCGCCCAACGAACTAAACGCCTACCCGTTAATTCAGGGGTCCAACCAGGACCAAAACCAGCACCATACTTATTAATCCAGGAAAACAACCAGCTTTGCGCAAATCGCCTTGCCTCTGCACTACCAAGGGCAGCCAGGTCATCTACCCAATCAAAACTATGTAGTTTATTGCAAAAATCCTTTTCGTTAGTTTTTAAATTCCAGACTTCATCAGTTTTTTGGATAACTTGACCCATCAAATTGATTTTTCCCTCAACCATCTGCCGGCCAGCAGATATTTTTCCAATTGAACGAGGCTCCGTTTCACTGATTAGTTTTGTATTAGATTTGGACATACAAATCAGAAAAGCATAAAATCTGTCTATAAAAGTAGTTACAAAACTCAAATTTGGCTCATTTTCTCAAATAAATTATTTTGTTTCTTACGAAATTTTTCCATTAGCAAATTAAATTTTTCTCAGGGTTTATTTGGTTTTTTTTGTAAATAACATATGTAAAAACCATCTAAACCGTCTTCTTCATTTGAACTAGCTGGTGTAATTCTAATATCACCCGAGCTTAGAACCCAAGCCTCAGGAATATTTTTTTCTATTCCATTTGGCTTTTTTATTATAAATTGGTCATTACGGTCCAAAAATTCTTCAATTTGACACTCACCCTCATCTGGCAAAAGAGAACAAGTTACATATACAATGAGGCCATTATCCTCTAGGATTGACGAAGCATGATCGAGTAATTTAGACTGAATTTCAATTAACTCAAAAAAGTTAGATCCATCTTTACAATGAACTAGATCAGGATGGCGCCGAATTGTTCCTGTTGCGCTACAAGGGGCATCTAACAAAATAATATCAAATTTATCCGTAATGTTGAAAGCATCACTTTCTATTACATTTGCTGTAAGCTCACACCTGTCTAAATTATCTTTTAGCAGTTCTAATCGATTAGCTGAAATATCCACCGCGGTAACAGCAGCTCCAAGAGAGGCGAGTTGAAGTGTCTTTGCACCCGGTGCGGCACATAAATCCAATACTTTTTTACCACTTAAATTTTCCAAAAGCCTAACAGGAATAGATGCTGCAGTATCTTGAACCCACCAATCCCCTTCCTTAAACCCCGGTAAAGCTGATATTTGTCTGCCACTTTCCAAACGAATGCTTTCTTGAAAAACAATTCGGCCTTCCAAAGCTTTTGCCCAATTATGAATTTTAGATGGATCCTTAAGAGTGATATCTATGGGAGGTGTGAGGCTTTGAATTTTTTCAATCTCGATTACGGCACTCTTTCCATAGGCATTAATTAAAGGGCCTCTTAACCACTCCGGTAATCTAGAGATACTCTCATATTTGTTCCAGTCCTCGGTTTCATAAGAAGATAATTTTCGCAATACGGCGTTAACCAAGCCTTTCATTGGCCTAGTTATTTTGTTTGAAGCAGCATAACTTACCGCCTCATTAACAATTGCATGAGATGCACCGCCCGTAACCAGTTCGGTCACACCCAGTCGCAATATATTTTTAACCTTTAATTTTGGATCTTTTTTAAGATATTTTTCCAAAAGTCTGTCACAACGATCTAAGTTACGTAAAGTATCCATCACTAATCTTTGGACAAAGGCTTTTTCGTTAGGTTTTAGGTTTTTAAGGATTCCAAGCGCCTTCAACTCGTGGAAACTCTTTTTGTTTCCCAATATCTCATTTAATATATCTATCGCAACAAAACGAGGTTTAGTCCTGGTGGGATTCATTCAGAAACTTTCTTGAAAGAATTTTATCGCCGCTATATCAGTCTATTATGATCAAGGAAAGTTTATATGCCTAAAAGAGACAAAGAACTTCCTCCAGAAGCTGTGAGAGCATTAGCGGAGGCCGAGAAGCGACGGTTAGAAAAAAAAGAAATAGACTTACCAAAAGAACTAGGTGGCCGAGACGGCGTAGAACCTGTACGATATGGGGACTGGGAAAAAAAAGGACTTGCAATTGATTTTTAAAAATCAATCCAATTTGGCGCCTTGCGGCAACCTGAAGCCTCGCAAAAAATCGTCTGACTTTTGAGCAGACTTACCGGGTCTCTGAGCCTCAGTTATTTCGACTGCTTTTTGACCACAGGCAATTGAAAAACCCTTTTCCAACACAACACCGGGCTCGCTTTCTTTATCAATAACCTTAGAAGCCAATAGTTTGATCCGTTCTCCATTTACTTCGGTCCAAGCTCCTGGAAAAGGCGATAGAGCTCTGATTTTTCGATCAATAGCTTTGGCAGACAACGACCAATCAATTTTTGCCTCAGATTTTTGGATCTTGTTTGCATACGTAACACCAACCGAAGGCTGGTTTTGAGGCTCATGACCAGATAACGTGTCAAGCACCTTAACTATAAGATTTGAACCTGCTAAACTTAATCTCTCTGATAAAATTTTTGTTGTATCTTTTTCTTTAATTTGAATTTTATTGGATGATAAAATTGGACCTGTGTCCAGTCCTTCATCCATTTTCATAATGCAAACACCTGTTTCATTATCTCCTTCCATAATTGCTCTTTGAATTGGTGCAGCACCACGCCAACGTGGCAAAAGAGATGCGTGTATATTTACACAACCAAGCTTTGGAGATGATAAAATCTGCTTAGGAAGTATTAGACCGTAAGCAACGACAACAGCTATATCGGCTTTTAGCTCTCTAAAAATAGTTTGATCTTTTTTAGATTTGAAATTCTCGGGATGATAGACAGTTAGACCCAATTCAAGAGCTTCTTTATGAACATCACTAATTTTTAATTGTTTCCCACGCCCTGCAGGCCTCGGTGGTTGAGAGTAAACGGCGCATATTTGATGGCTACTCTCATATAAAGCCTTAAGAGCCGGAACAGAAAATTGGGGGGTCCCCATAAAAACCAACCTCATCTTTTCTTTTTGACCTTTCTCAGTAAAATATCTCTCTTAACTTTAGATAAGTGATCAAAAAACATTTTCCCATTTAAATGATCAATTTGATGTTGAATAGAGGTTGCCCAAAGCCCTGAAAAATCCTTTCGATCTATAAAACCATCTTTATTTAAAAACCGAACAGTAACTTTTTTTGGTCTTTTAATTTTAGCAAATATACCGCTAAAATTTGGACTAGCTTCTTCAATTTCACTATACTCCAACGACGATTGCAGAATTTCGGGATTAGCCAATCTTATAGGTTTATTTCGAGCTTCTGACGCATCCACTACTACTAAACGTAAATCGATTCCAATTTGAGGAGCCGCTAATCCAATGCCAGGCATAGCATTCATTGTATCTATCATATCAACCCAAATCGAAGTTATGTCATCTGTAATTTCAGCCACAGCATGCGCTCTAGCGCGAAGTCTCTTATCGGGCCACTTGAGAAAACTTTTGACCGACATTACTCTTCACCACGCAGTTTTTCGCGTTTAAATTTTTGCATTTTTCGAGTAATCAGCTGCCGTTTCATAGGACCTAAATAGTCAATAAATAATTTACCATTAAGATGGTCGATTTCATGCTGCACACAAGTAGATTTTAAACCGTCAAATTCCTGAGTGTGTTGTTTTCCTTCTAAATCGACCCATTCTACTTGAATCAACTCTGGACGGGTAATTTCTGCAAAATGCTCTGGAATAGAAAGACAACCCTCTTCATAAACGTTTTTCTCTTCGGAAGAGGTGGTTATTGTAGGGTTTACCATGATGAATGGATCCGGATCTTCATCCTCTTTTTTGGCACAATCCATGACAATTAACCGTTCTAAAATACCAACCTGAGGTGCGGCCAAACCAATGCCAGGAGCATCATACATGGTTTCCATCATGTCTTCTGCCAAGTTAATTAAGGCATCATCTATGTTTTCTATGTTCACAGCTTTTTTTTTCAAACGTGAGTCTGGATGTAAAAGAATTGGTCTAATCATTCTTTTCATCTAGGCCAATATAGGCCACAACGCAACGGCTCTGTGCAATTGGGTAAAACAATGCTAGTGACCAGTCTGCACAACAAATAATTAGAGGCATTTTTATGAACTTTGACGAGAAAATCGAGCGTCGGGGTACTCACTCAGTTAAGTGGGACATGATGGAGCATAAGTATGGAGTTTCACCAGACGACGGGATACCTATGTGGGTTGCAGACATGGATTTTCGCCCACCTGAATGTGTTCAAAAAGCAGTTCAGGATTTGTCAGAACATGGTATTTACGGCTACTATGGAGATGATACCACTTACAAAGAGTCAATAAAATGGTGGATGAAAAACCGGCATAATTGGGAGTTAGATACCGAATGGATTTTTAGCACACATGGTTTGGTTAATGGCGCAGCTCTTTGCATTGCAACATTCAGTGAACCAGGCGATCGAGTTATTCTCTTCACTCCAGTTTACCATTCTTTTTTTAGAGTCATAAAAGCAGCTAATCGTAAAATTTTAGAATGTCCTTTGGTTAACAATAAAGGACGATATGAATTCGACTTTCCTTCTTATGATAAATTGATGACTGGTAAAGAAAAAATTGTCATTTTATGTTCACCGCATAATCCAGGTGGTCGCGTTTGGACAGAGCAAGAATTAAAAGAAGTGGCAGATTTTGCACAGCGTCATGACCTGATTTTAATATCAGATGAAATACACCACGACATTGTATATCCAGGGGCCAACCATGTTCCGATGACATCCGTTGATGAAAACATTTATGATCGACTAGTCATGATGACTGCAACCACAAAAACTTTCAATATTGCAGGAGCACACACCGGTAACGTAATAATACCAGACGAAAAGCTGCGGAAAGAGTTTACACTTAAAATGACGGCGCTTGGAATTAGTCCAAATAGCTTTGGCTTATTTATGGCCAAGGCCGCTTACAGCCCAGAAGGTGCTGTTTGGGTTGATAATTTAATAAAATATTTGGATGGCAATCGACAAATATTTGATAACGCTATTTCAAAAATACCAGGCTTAGACACAATGAAATTAGAAGGAACATACTTAGCTTGGGTCGATTTTTCAAAAACTGGTATGGAGCAACAAGAATTCATAGATAGAGTGCAAAAAACTGCCAAAATAGCAGCAAGCCAAGGGTGGACATTTGGTGAAAATGGTTCGAGTTTTCTAAGGTTTAATTTTGCCACCACTACAGAAAATATCAAGATTGCGGTAGAGCGTTTGGGTAATGCCTTTTCCGATTTACAGTGATTGAGAAATCAACCCTGCCAATTTTTTTTCTTGATAAAAATCCTTAGGAGCATCGGTTGTGGTAGCTGTCCTTCTCTTATACTCGAAATGAACAATCCCATTTTCTTCTTTAGAGGCTACTATTAAGCATTGTAGTAAGTGCTTATTGCCGTCATACAAATCAACTAAACCTCTGATCTCAGGGGCAATCTCCGCCTCTAAAGAAAAGCCACTTTGTTTAAGAACTATCACAGGATAGCGGGTTTTATTAAATTCAACACAAAAACGATTTTTCTTTTTCATACCAATTTTATGAGCATCTTCCAAACCCGCGAGCACATCCTTCGACAAAAAGGTACTCATTGAAACCCCTTGATATTGTATCCCAAAAAAGTAATATAATTTTCTCCTTATATCTGTCAAACGATTTCTATTTGTTGCCACCTTGGTGTTTTAATGTGCTGGTTTAACTAATCACTTCAAACTATAAACGCCTTAGCGTTTCAATTTCTGTAAATACAAAGAACCTTTAATATGCAATTGGTAATTAAAGTAATAGCCTTAATATTTATCCTTAATTCTACGGCTTCCGGAAACTGCGGGGGCAACTTTACTCAGTTCCTTGAAGACATTAAAAAGGAGTTCCTTGAGCTTGGATATACAGAGCTAGAAATAAGTGCATTTCTAAAAGGTGTGTCTCTCAATCCGAAAGTTTTAGAAGCTGATCGGGCACAGGCTATTTTTCAAAAGCCTTTTAATGAATTTGCTCCACGTTTAATAAGTGAGTATCGAATTATTCAGGGCTTTAAAAATCTAAAAACATATTCTTCTACGTTTAACGAAATTAAACAAATTTATGGTGTTTCGCGAGGTGTTCTAGCATCTTTTTGGGCCTT
>ENA-ORDR01000463-ORDR01000463.1-marine-metagenome-genome-assembly--contig:-NODE-463-length-20912-cov-6.366547_pt1 | contig 20912 bp, 41 predicted proteins | sample MGYA00240993_ERZ508538 | MGnify/ENA primary metagenome ERZ508538 (study PRJEB26207, sample SAMN05421999) | marine metagenome | isolation source: Monterey Bay, California, USA | place: USA:Monterey Bay... | reverse complement strand
GATTGTGGGAAGTGGTCAAAAGGAAAAAAACCAATAGAAAAAATACAATCAGAGTCGGCTATACCCATATAAGGAAAATAGAAATGGATGTACAACTAATAGCATTACACATGGCAGATAAAACCATAGATGCAGTAGATGTTGTACAAGGTGAGTCAGAGTTGATCATACATTTATCTGATGGCAGTTCAATTGAAATGATTGTAGATAGCATACATATGAATGTACAAGACCTAGATGATTAACCAAGACCTCTTTGTATCAAATACAAATAAAAGTCGCACCACGAAGCTCATGACACTTCCAGATGGCACTGAAACACACAATTGCAGCAAAGACTACATGGTCTATTGTGAAGCATTAAATTTATCTAAAAAAACTTTATCGTTTAGACAGAAGTTCTTAAAAAAAATAGATAAACCACTACAACAAGAAAGGGTAAATAAATTGAAATATTGGCTAACATTTATTTGGAATAAAAGATGAGACTAGACGAAATAGAAAGAATTGCTATGCAGTCTGAACTGGAAAGGGCATTAAATAGAAAGCCATATTTAGATCATGCTTTTGAACCACGCACTGCAAGAAATATGTCTGCTCAAGAAAATGTTTACGGTTTTCTAGACAAGTATGTATCTACCCCTGCTGCAAAATCTATTGCTGGTAGCAAAGGTAATTTTGGGATAATGGATTTACTTGGCATACCATTTACTGAAGATATGGGAAGGATGGCAGGTAGAGGTGCAGCAAAAAATAACTATAGTGATGTAGCTTTAGGTACTGGTGGAATGTTGTTAAGTGCTGCTGATCCATCTAAAGCCATAGGTAAAGTTGCAAAGCCAGTTATTAAAAAAACTAAAAAAGTAATATCTAATGTAAAAAACAAAATGACAAGAAAGGATGCAGTTAAGGAAGGATTTATACATCCGTTAACAACTCCAAGTTTAGCTAGTGGTAAATCTATAACTGTAGATACTACAAAATTAAGACCTATTGATGACATGACTTCGGTTATTGTTCCATTTGAAAATACAAAAACACCGAAGATAATTACACCTGAAGATTTATATAATCAAAAATTAGCAGGAATAACTACAAAAGGTGATAGAACAAATGTTGGTTTATTAACTGAAATAGATGGAGTGCCTTTACAAGAAGGTGTACCTTTACATGGTGGTGGTAGATTTGCTGATATAAACGATGACATATGGGCATCAGAAAAAGGCAGAGTTTCTACAATAGGTAACCAAGCAAGAGGGTTATTAGACGAAGGGTACAATCCTGCAACAATGTATACTACTTCAGCTCATGATTCTTTAAGATTTAATACAATGTTAACAGATGGATTTTTACAAGAAATAAGAACTTTTAATTTACCTAAAAAAACAATTAAAGAGTTTGATGATTCATTAAGAAAAATTAGACCTGAATGGTTAGGTATAAATCATCCTGAAGCTAGAGAACAATTATATCAAAGAGGAGCAGGAGCATTACGAACTCAATTTAATGAAATAGGCAGTCAAGCTAAATTTAGAAATATGGGTTTCCCTGAAATAGCTCCAATTAAAAAAGCAATTACAGATCCACCTTTAATAAACACACCTAATATGTTTTCTGGATATAGGGTTGGAAAAATAGATCCTGACAATATGATTATTACAAACCCAAATGTACCACATCCAACTTACAATACTCATATAGGTGGAACTCAAGTTGGTGAATTACAAGTGCAAATGCCACACGCTGAATTGTTTCCTGACTTTGTTGCAGAAAGAAGAAGGTTAGGTAAACCTGTTGGTTCAGATAATCGTTCAGCAGAATTATCTTTTCCAACACAAAAATTTGATCAAAAATGGTTAGATAGTGTTATGCCAAAATTTGAACAAAGAGTTAAACAAGAAAAATTAAGACAGCAAGGTTTATTAGAAACTTTCTCAAACCCAACTACAAGTAACCCTACAAAGTCAGGTGGATTACTAAAGAAAAATACTAGCTCTGTATGGGATGATCCTATACAAGCAATTACATCAGCAGACACATCTATAAACAAATCTAACACTGCGGAAGCATTTACAACACTAACTAAAGAAAAAGCATTTAAAAAAGGCAGTGTCAATATTGATATAGGTGGTGGTAAATTTGATAACGCTGATGAGTTGTTACAAAAATCTGATGCTACTAATTTAGTCTATGATCCATTTAATAGAACTAAAGCTCACAATGCTAATGTTGTTGATGCAGTCTCTGGTGGTAATGCTGACACAGCTACAATAAATAATGTACTTAATGTTATAGATGGTGAAGCCAATCAACTTAAAGTATTAAACCAAGCTAAAGATGCAGTTAAAAAAGATGGTAAAATATTTATTAGTGTGTATCAAGGTAAGGGTGATGGAGTAGGTAAAGTTACATCAAAAGGATTTCAACAAAACAAAAAAGATGCTGATTATTTAGATTTAGTTAAACAAGTATTCCCAGATGCTAAACTTAAAAATGGCATTATAAGAGCTACCAATAATTAAGCATATATTCTTTTCCCCACAATAGTTAATAAATTATCCATAGCTAAATCAAGTTGTTTCTCATAAAACACAGGCTTATTCCCTCCAAGAAACCGATAGTAAATTGCTGCTTTTTGAGTATCAGAAAGACCATCTATTACCGCATCAACAATCTTAATATTATTCATATCAGTTTTAGATACCATATCCTCAAACACTTCCGATGTAGACTCGCCACCAGTAAAAAAATAACTTGTGCTACTTGGATAACCTAATCCATGCTTATCTACTTTCATCCACCTAGACCAATCATCTAGTATATTCATAAGGCGATTAATCCTCACTCACCACCTTCATATACAGTGTTTACAGTCCCATACATATGAGGAGTAGCTTGTGGATATGAAACATTTTTTCCATCATCCATCTTATGAGATTTTTTACTTTTAACTTTAAAGTTGTCTAGTATTTCTTTTGGGTAAAACATTGTAGCTAATGCACAATCAATCTTCTTGGAATATACAGTGTTTCTTTGAGTTTTTCTTCTTACTAATAAATCTTTAATACATAAACTTCTAATAATATGAGCTGATGTAGTTTCTTCTATTCCAACATCTTCTGCCACGTCTTGAATTGTCAATTCCTTTCCTCCATCAAACAAAGCATAAATCATTTCTGATATTTGAAATCTTTGTAGTTTCCTTCCATCCTTTAAATCATACCAATGTAAGTTAGTTTGATTCTGTAATTTTTCGTATTTCATAACTCCCCCTTTGTAACAATCTTTCCTGTAGGCTCATGAACAATATGAAATTCTTTGTCCTTGCTCATTATAAAATATGTATAACCCTCCCAAACAAATTTATGTTCCTTCCATTCGTTTTTATTTTTCTTTAGTGTTTCTTTTCCCTTTGTCATTACAAACTCCTTTTAAATATTTATCATGCCCACACCACCATTTTTTATAAAAAAACTTTCCCTCTTTTTTACATACATGGCAAGGGTGTGGTTTGTTTAAATTAATCTTCGTCATGCAATTCGTCATCAATCCATTCATCTTGCTTGGCTTTAACCTCTAAAACCTTTAATTCTGTTTGATGAACTTTAATCATTTGCTCAAGATACCATATTGCTTTTTTGCAATCATCAATTTTGTCTATAATTTTTTCAGACTTCAAACCTTCTCGGCTAATGTACTTTAAAGCGTTTCCTTTTATGTAACCATAAAATTCTTCCTTGCTCATTTTGGCTTTCATATACTCTATTGTTTCTATTCCGCCTTTTTTGTAATGTTCAGGATTTATGCTATCTTCCATTTTTAATTCCTCATTATTATTAGTAACAAATACTACCATTTGCAGTAGGCTGACAAACTGTTAATTTATCAGTTCCATAAATAAATGTTGATTCATTATCAGATACTTCAACATCATAATTTACTGAACCCTCATTATCTATATACACAATTGTATCTGGTGCATCAATAATAACTAATGATCCATCATCAGTCCAAACACTTTCTGCACTTAAACTACCGCTTAACAACATCAATAAAATAATTCTCATAACAACTCCTTTGTAAGTGTGAAATAACACCATATGCAGATAATATATTAATTAAATTATTTGTGCAAATAGGTGTTGCAAATGGTTTGCAATCCTGTAATATAGAGTTATAAACAACAAAGGAGAAACAAAATGATACTAACAGACAACAAAGCAATCGCTAACTTAATAGGACTAGACATCATAGCTGAAATAGCAGATGACTATACTTGGAAGTCTGAAAAGTTTATGACCAAAACTAAAGAGCTAATGTACCCAGATGCTAAAAGTGTAGCTACTGAAATAAAAGATGCATGGTTTGATGAGGTTGAAGATAAACTAACATCTTTTCAGCTTTATGACTTTAGTAACAGAATAGACTTTCAATCTATAGCAGACACAGCTATAGAAGAAGCAGAAGAAAGACGAGATGCTGAAGCTGAAGCAAAAGAGTATGAAGAAAATCCTGATAACTGGATCTACGATAAAGAAACTGGAGTTTGGGATGAAAGATATTAATAACAAAGGAGATATTAAAATGCAACAAAAAATAATGGAAGAAGCTAACCAACATTTTGCAATTAGTAATTTTGCAGAAATTGTACTAGACTCTGGAGCTAATTCAGTTCTAGGTTTAATCAAGCAACTTAACCCTGATGCCTACCAAGAATTAATTATGGCATCACAAACAAAGGAGATATAAATGAAAGAACTAATTGAAATTCAGCAAGAACTTAAAGCACCAAAAGGTCAGTTAAATAAATTTGGTAATTACAACTACCGAAGTGCAGAAGATATTTTAGAAGCTGTAAAACCTTTACTAGCTAAACACAATGCATTGTTATTACTTACCGATGAAGTTAAAGAGGTAGGTAATTATATGTATGTAGAAGCTACAGCAGTTTTTCAGATAGGTGAAAATGCTATTAGTGTTAAAGCACAAGCAGGTATTAATCCAACTCGCAAGGGTATGGATATCAGTCAGAGTTTTGGATCTAGCAGCAGCTATGCAAAAAAATATGCATTAGGAAACCTTTTACTTCTGGATGATACAAAAGATGCAGACAGCAAAGACAACAGTGCTGTTAACAAGCCATCTACACAAGCCGAACTAAAGAAAGCAAAAGAAACTTTAGAAGAAGCTCATGCAGTTGGTGCACTCAAACAAGCATTTTTTGAATTACCAGATGTACAACAATCTGAATTAAGGGATTTTGCTAATGAGCTCAAACGAACATCTTAACTTTTTAAGATATGAAGATGGTAAGTTGTTTTGGACACAAACAACCTCAAACAAATTTAAAGTTGGTCAAGAAGCAGGGTCAATAAAAACTAATGGGTATGTTCATGTGCAGCTTTTTAATAAAAAGTATTACGCTCATAGAATTATATGGGAAATGTTTAATACTGTTATTCCTAAAAATAGGCAAATAGACCATATTAATAACAATCGTTCTGATAATAGAATAGAAAATTTACAACTAGTAACTAATAAACAAAACAGCCAAAGAAGAAATAACTCTAAAGGTTATCAGTTTATGAAAAATTTGATTAGACCATATTGTTCTAAAAAGAGATTTAATTGTAAAACTTATTATTGTGGGATGTTTGGAACTCCATGTGGTGCTTACATGGCTAATAGAATGTTTTTTATAAGAGGGTTACATGAATAGTCATCTTAAAGATAATCGTAGGCATAACATCATAACTGCATCTCAAGCATGGGGTGCAGTTTATGAAAGACAAAAGCTTTGGAAGGAAAAGACGTTTAGGGAAAAACCTTTTGCAGGCAATCTAATGACAGCCTATGGTTTAGCTAATGAAGAAACAGCATTGAGAGCTTTTGAAAAGCATATGAATGACATCTGTGAGAATGGCAATAAGTTAATTGTGCATCCAGAGTTACCTCTTGGTGCAAGTGCAGATGCTTTTTTAAATGGCATACCAGTAGAAATAAAATGTCCGTTTACACAAAAAATTTATCCGACTATCCCTGACAGGTATTATGTCCAAATGCAAATTCAAATGTTTGTAAGTAAAGCAGTAGCAGCACACTTTGTTGTATGGACTCCAGAAGAATTACATACGGAGTTGGTGCAATACGATCAAGAATTTATTGACTGGTACATACCAAAGGCTCAAGAGTTTTTGTCTTATGTATCAGAAGATAAAGAACCCCCTCGCTATAAGAGGAAACCGCAGTTTAATTTTAATAAGGAAAAATAACATGGCAGTAATAGGAGTAACTTTAAAAATTAATGTAGCAAAAATTGATAAATCTAAATTATATAAAGGAACAGAAGGTACTTATTTAGATGTGACTGCTTTTGTTGATACAGATAACCAAGATAAATTTGGTAATAACGGAATGATTACACAGTCTGTATCAAAAGAAGAACGAGAAGCAGGAACTCGTGGAGTAATACTTGGCAACTCTAAAGTATTTTTTCAGGGTGAATCTAAACAAGGCTCTAGTCCTAAACAGGCTCAAAGTTTTGATGAGTTAGAATCAGATGTTCCTTTTTAATTTATTGTTGGGAGTAGCTCTCATAATATTGGGAGCTATATCCATTTTAGTATGGGTGTATTTATTTTATTTATTAATTAACAAGGGAGTTAAATTAGTTTTAGCTCACAAAGGAAAATAACATGACTTACAATGAAGCAATTAAATTATTAGATGGTGATGCAAAGGCATTAGCAGAAGCATTAGAGTGCACACACCAAATGGTATATCAATACAAAAAAAATCCTGACAAAGAGTTACCAAAGGTTAGGTCTATTGTTTTACAGGCAAAGCTAGGAACTTACAAGCCAACTAGAAAAAGAAAATTTGTAATGACTTGTAAGGCGGAAGTGGTTTAAAACAAAAACAAAGGAGATGTGATGTATAGAATAAAAAATTGGAAAGAGTTTCAGCCACCATTGAGGGCAGATAGAAATGTTATTTGGATCAAACTTTACAGAAAATTACTAGATGATTTTGATTGGAGCAACTTAACGGATAGCAACAAAGCAACCTTAATAGAGTTGTGGTTATTAGCATCAGAAAATGAGGGTAAATTACCAGATATTAATGAAATATCTTTTAGATTAAGAAAGGATAAATCTTTTATTAACAAACAGATAGAACAGTTGGCATCATTTGTTTTACAAGATGTTGCCGAAGAGTTGCCGACTCGGTTGCCTAGAGTAGAGAAGAGTAAGAGTAAGAGTAAGAGTAGAGTAAGAGTAGAGGTAGACAATGGGTTTGATTTGTTTTGGAATACTTACCCAAGAAAAGTTGGTAAGGGTAAAGCTGAAGATGCATGGATAAAACACAAACCAAATGTTGAAGATGTTATAAAAACTTTAACTTGGCAAAAACAAAGTAAGCAATGGTTTAAAGACAATGGGACTTATATACCAAACCCTACTACCTACATAAATCAAAAAAGATGGTTAGATGAACCTACAGAGGAGGTAACATTTTGAATAACGATGACAAAATTAAATTTAAAGAAATGCTAAACACAGTCTTTGATATTTACAATAGGACTCATGCAGATCAAAACTTGTTAAGGGTCTGGTGGATGAAGTTACAGAGCTATGATATGTCAGTTGTTAGCAAGTCATTTGATAGCTGGACTACTAGCAGCAACAAAGCTCCAACTCCTTATGACATCATATTACTTTGTAGACAAAAAAAGTTAGATGCGATGCCAACAAAAAAATTACCATATAAACCTTTAACTCCAGAAAAAAGAAAAGAAATATCTGAAAAGTTACAAGGACTAATTAAAAAAATGACAGGAGCTGTATGAAATTTACATTAAATAAAAACAATTTAGATGGGTTAGTGAGTAAGTTAAAAGAGTTAGATCAAAATGTATTATGGTCAGTAACTGTAAAGCCTTATAAGTCTACAAGGACTTTGGATCAGAACGATTATTACTGGAGACTAGTAGCAGAACTTGCAGATTACTTTGGGTTAAAATCTAAAGATGAGATGCATGAGGTGTTACTATATAAGTTATTATCTGAAGAAAAGCAGATAAAAAATTTAAAGGTAATAACTATTAACAGCACTACTAAACTAAACGTAAAACAATTTAACGAGTACCTAGAAAAAGTTAAAGAGTTTGCTAGAGGATATGGATTCAAACTTGGCGAAGAAGAAATCAAAGACTAAAGATGAAAAAAATTGGCTTAATAAAATAAGCAATTTTGGTTGCGTAGTTTGCAGGAAACATTATGAGATAGATGATGCACCACCAGCAAATTGTCATCATATCCGACAAGGTATGGGTGCAGGACAAAAGAACAGTCATTACATGGTGCTGCCACTTTGTTGGGAACATCATCAAGGTCAGGATGGATTTCATCATGCACCAAAGACTTGGCAAGAGAAGTATGGAACTGAAGCAGAACTTTTAGAATGGGTATTGAATAAACTATAAATCTAACTAATAGAAGGAATTAATAGAATATGAATTGTCCTAAATGTGAGTATGAAATGATCTGGGGTGGCGATTATGATCTAATAGATGATGATGCTAAAGAGAGTACAAGTTCTAACTTATCTTGTCATAAGTGTGGGACTATGCTTGTTGTTTATTGGGGAGATAAAGATGATTGAGTTTGCTTTTGTAATGGTAATTAATTTAGCACCAGAACCTTTAACCGATTGGCAATATGTTGGGTCATTTAATAGTTGTCAAGAAGCTGTATTATATGTAGATTTGCATTATCCAGATCCAAACAAAGTTGAAATGGAATACAAATGTTTGCAAAAAGAATATATCTATTTGCCAGAAGGTACGCAAATAAAAAATATAGACATGAAAAACAACAGCGTAAGATATTATGATAAACATAAAGTATGTAAAGTAAGGAGGGATTGTGATGGGTAAAGGATCAGGTCGTAGAAACGAAAACACAAAATTAGTAGAAGCTAACTGGGATAAAATTTTTAAAAAAAAGAAAGTAGACCCAGAAGAAAAAAGCAAAGATGATGGCTACGGAAATTTACTAGAAAAAGACAATGGCAAAGACTAGTCCTACTCAAAGAACTTTAGCTAGGTTAAAAAAAGAAAATTACGATCTGGTAGAGGTCACTGAAAAATGGTGTGCTTTTAGCAGAAGAAGGAAAGACCTCTTTGGGATAATAGACATCCTTGCATTACACAAAGGGGACACCATAGCCATACAGGTAACAAGTTATAGCAACATTGGAGCTAGGGTAAAGAAAATTTCTGAAAGTCCCTCTATCGGCTTTATACGAGATGCAGGGTGGACAATTTTAGTAGAAGGATGGAAGAAAGAAAAGAATGGAAGATATACCTCTAAAATTGTTGATTTATCTTGATAAAAAATACTTTGCAAATAACTTGCATATTTATCTAAAAGGAGGATAATGAATTTGTAGGTTAAATAAACAACAAAGGAGATGAACATGAAATATCACATTTTACAAATTAGCTTAACAGATGCAGAAGTAGATTTAATTAATGAAAAAGGTCATGGTGCTGTTGCAAGACACGCTAGACATTTACATCCAAGAAACATTTTAATACATGACTATGATCATGTTGCTAACTTTGAAGCTGATAGTTTAGCTGAAGTAGTAGCTCTTGGTAACGCTGACATTGATCGTTACAACCATCCTCAAATTGACATTGTTATAGACAATCCAGAGCAAGGTCTTGCTAGTATTAGCAAAGGCGACATCATTATTGCTGCTAAAACTAAACGAGTTTACTATAGCACTGGTTATGACTTTAAAGTGTTAGATGTAAAGCCAGAGGAATTAGTAGGATTACTCTTTGACACAAAGGAGGTGGCATAATGATTGATACTACAAAGCTACATAAAAATGACTACCTTGTAACTAAAGAGCAAGTTGCAAGGTTTATAAGCGACAGACCTGATATGTCTGCAAATGCTTTTGCTAACCTTCTTAATGGTGGCAAGTTTGAGCTTGATCACCTCAAAGATTTTATAAACAAAGATACTTTTTTAACTATTATCAAAGGAGATAAATGATGGAATTTTTATTTGACTTATTTGCAACCATCGGTCTTGTAGGACTGGTGGCTTGTCTACTAGAAGAAATTTTGTTATAATCGGAGGGTTGGGATAAGTTCGTCTTGAACTTTCTCACACTCCTTTGTAATGCCACTTTAATCGGTGGCATTTTTTTTATTTACAGGATGGAAAATATTATGTGGTCATGGCACTGGTTTGCAGGATGTCATTTTGGTGTTGAATGGTATGAAGATATGAAAATGGATGACTCTAAAAACAAAAAATTTTTTGAGTATTTTATTATTGATCTGGGGTGCATACGAATACAGAAATGTACGCAAGTTAAAAATGTCTAACGAGGAGAATAAAAATGAAAATGAAAAGAGGAAAGAAACCACCGAAAAAGTATTAAATAACAAACTTGAAAAATTACGCAGATGGTTTGAGTCTATAGGGGATTGTGTATGAGCTTATATGAAAATATACATAAAAAAAGAAAAAGAATAAAAGCAGGTAGTGGTGAAAAAATGAGAAAAGTTGGTAGCAAAGGAGCTCCAACAGCAAAATCATTTAAAGATGCAAAAAAAACTGCTAAAAAGTTTCCTGTATGAAAAATGTAAAACATTACACCAAAGATGGTAAAGAGTGGAAAGGCAATACACATAAAATGCCTAATGGTCATTTACATACAAACAAAACACACACTAAAACATCACAAAAATTAATGCACTTTAAAGACTTATCTAAAAAAGCTAAAGCCAAAGCATGAAAGACCCAAGACTAGAAAGAGCAGGTGTATCTGCATTTAATAAACCAAAAAAAACTCCAAACCATAAAACAAAATCTCATGTAGTAGTAGCTAAAGCTGGAGACAAAGTTAAAACAATCAGATTTGGTCAACAAGGTGTTAGTGGAGCAGGAAGTAATCCAACAACAATAAAAGATAAAAATAGACAAAAATCATTTAAAGCAAGACACGCTAAAAATATTGCAGAAGGAAAAATGTCAGCTGCCTATTGGGCAGACAAAGTTAAATGGTAAGCAGTCCTTGCAATGGAGTTTGTAAAATCATTGAGGAAAAAGATGGGGTAGCTAGATGTATCTCATGTAAAAGAGACTATGATGACCTAGCTCAATGGTTGTACTTGTCAGAAGAAGCAAGACTATATAGGATGGAGCAATTAAAAAATGGCTGATAGATATAAAACAATAAACATTTATGATATGTACCCAAACAGTGGTGAGCTAGAATTAGGTGCAAATTTAATTGACCCTATAGTAAGTGCAAATTTTTCAAACAGAACTGATTTAGGTAACAGTTATTTTGATGCTATGGTCGGTGGCTCATATCAACCAACTAATGAACAGAACAGAATAAATCCAAGAGCAGGTCTTTCAATGGGCAATAACAATATAAACTTGTCTGGGTTTATGGATGAATATCAAAAATCTATAAATGCTAATGCTGGAAACTTTTCTGGTGGCATAACAAAAACAGCTAATGACGAACTAATTAAAAGACTTGGCTACAATAATAATAATATTAATGCTAACATTGTCAAAGATCCATACAACACAACTTATTCTGTAGAAGGATTATTAGGTACTATGTTTGGTGGTGATGTAACAGCAGAAGCTATGAAAGACGACTACAATAAAAGGATAATGTTTAACTATCTAAAAAACTTTTAAGGAGCAATGACCCATAACGGAGTTGCATAACAATGGATAAAGAAGAACAATTAACATTAGCTAGAGAGAAAGCTGCAATAGCTAACAAAGGAAATACAAACTCTAGTAAAAAGAATAGGTTACTAAAAGAAACTCTGAACAGAATTGTTACTCAAGACGATGCTAAAAGAGCTAGAAGTATGATGGAAGCATTAGTAGCTAAAGCTGAAGAAGGCGATACACGAGCTCTGGATATCGTATTAGATCGTTTGGAAGGCAAAGTTCAAAGCCAAACAGACATAACATCTAGCGATGGATCATTACAATCTAACTTAAAGATTGAATTTGTAGATGCAGCCGACCCAAAAGTTTCCGAGTAAACTAAAGTTTTTATTTGAACCACACCGATATAAGGTAGCTTATGGTGGGAGAGGTTCAGGTAAGTCTTGGAGTTATGCAAGAGCTTTACTAATGATGGGTACAGAAAAACCATTAAGAGTTTTATGTACTAGGGAAATCCAGAAATCTATTAAGCAATCAGTGCACACGCTGCTTAAAGATCAGATACAAGCATTAGGTCTAGGTGAGTTCTACGAGATAGTAGAGAACGCTATACGAGGAAAAAATGGGACTGAATTCAACTTCGCTGGTCTTGCTACCAATACAGTTGAAAGTATTAAATCTTTTGAGGGAGTTGATATAGTCTGGTGTGAGGAAGCACAGAACATTAGTAAACGATCATGGGACATCTTAATACCTACGATCAGGAAACCTGCTAGTGAGATCTGGGTAACATTTAATCCTTACATGGATACAGATGACACTTACAAAAGATTTATTATTAATAAACCTAACAACGCTAGAATAGAAAAGGTTAATTACACTGACAATCCTTTTTTCCCAAAGGTATTGGAGATAGAAAGAGAACGCTGTAGAAATCACAACGCTGAAGATTATGGAAACATCTGGGAAGGTGATACTAAAGCTGCTGCTGATGGTGCTATCTATCACAATGAGATAAGACAAGCACAAGAGTCTGGAAGGATTACTAATGTACATCCAGATGCTTTATTAAAGACTCACATTGTTATGGATCTAGGATGGAATGATTCTATGTCTATTATTTTATGTCAAAGAAATTTGTCCGAGATAAGGATCATAGATTACATAGAAGATGATCACAGGACTTTAGATAGCTACTCGGATCAACTGAAGCAGTTAGGACACAACTGGGGTACGATGTATCTACCTCATGATGCTAGGAACAAAGACTTTAAGTATGGAACATCAGCAGAAGAAATTATGCAAAGACTTAACTGGCAAACAGAAGTTATACCTAAAGCAAATATAGAAACTGGTATTAAGTTAGCAAGGATGACATTTGAGAGAGCTTACTTTGATCAGGATAAAACAAAAAGATTAATAGAGTGTTTAAAGAATTATAGAAGAAGCATCAATCAAACAACGCAAGAACCACAAGCACCTTTGCATGATGAATACAGTCATGGTGCTGATGCTTGGCGATATACTTGTGCAGTTGTAGATGCAATGAGTAACGATGATTCATCTTGGGATCAACCACTAGAGATTAACAAATCATGGATAGTATAAATGGCATACGATAAGAAAAAAATGAACGCTGATTCTGACGACAATAGAGAAATGTTAAATATTGTTGAGTCGCATATTGATGACAGTTTAGGGTTTATTGAAACTGAAACCTCGCAAGAAAGACAGACAGCTCTTGAATACTACATGAGAGAACCTTATGGCAATGAGGTTGAAGGTCGTAGTCAGATAGTAACAGGTGAGGTTGCAGAGGTTGTAGATGGTGCACTACCACAAATTATGAAGGTGTTTACCCAAAGTAATAATGCTGTTGTGTTTGAGCCAGTAAATGAAGGTGATGCTGAAATGGCTGAACAAGCTACTATGATGGCTAACCATGTATTCTATAAAGACAATAATGGCTTTGAAGTTATGAACTCTTGGTTCTGGGATGCATTATGCCAGAAGGTAGGTGTAGTAAAAGCATATTGGGATGACAAGAAAGATACAACAAAAGAAAAATATGAGATGCTTACTGAAGATGAGCTAACCATGATCATGCAAGACGAGGAAGTAGAAATTGTTGAGCAAGAAGAATATGAAGAAGTTATAGAACAAGACCCACAACCAGCAGTAGACCCAATGACAGGTCAACCTATGATGGATGAGATGGGTATGCCAATGATGATGGAGACACCTCCAATTATTAATGTTTACTACAATGTAAAATGTAAACGCACAAAAGATTACTCTAAAATAAAAATAGAGAATGTAGCTCCAGAAGAATTTTTAATTGATAAAAGAGCAGTGACAATTGAGGAAGCTGATTTTGTTGCTCAAAGAAGTTTAGTGACTCGTTCAGATTTAGTAGCAATGGGATATGATCCAGAAGTTGTGCAGACATTGCAAACTGGTGATACTTTAGACTTTACTCCAGAGAGGGTTGCAAGATTTGGTTCAGGTGAGCAACCTTTTAATACTAATGATTCTAATGATGAATCAATGGAGTTGGTTGAATACTACGAATGTTATGTAAGAACAGATCTTGATGGTGATGGAGTAGCAGAGCTGCATAGAGTTTGTTATGCAAGTAATAAAGTGTTAATGAGTGAGGAATGTGACTACATACCTTTTCATAGTGTTTGCCCACTACCAATACCACACAAATTTTTTGGTCAGTCATTAGCAGATAGAGCAGTAGACTTACAACTTATTAAATCTACAATTACCAGACAGATGCTAGACAACTTGTATCTTACAAACAATTACAGAGTTGGTGCAGTAGAAGGTCAAGTAAATCTTGATGACTTACTCACATCTACAGCAGGTGGTGTTATTCGTATTAAAAATCCTAATGCATTAGTACCATTATCAGTACAATCTAGTGCAGCACAATCATTCCCTATGCTGGAATACCTAGATGGTGTACAAGCAAAAAGAAGTGGTGTATCAGAAGCATCACAAGGTCTTGATCCTAACATCCTCCAGAATGTAACAGCTACAGCAGTGAGTGCAATGAGTAATGCAGCAGGTGGTAAGATTGAATTGATAGCTCGTATCTTTGCTGACACTGGGGTTAGTTCTCTTATGAAGGGTATCTTGCATTTACTTTGTAAGTACCAAGACAAAGAAAGAATCATCAAGGTAAACAACAAATATATACCTATGAATCCTAGAGAGTGGGATACACAATACAATGTCACAGTCAATGTTGGACTAGGAACTGGTAGCAAACAAGAACAGCTAGGTGTGATGCAAATGGTCTTGGATAAACAAGAGCAAATGTTAAAAGAATATGGTTTATCAAATCCATTAGTTAGTCTAAAACAATATAGAGACACACTTGCTAAATTTGTAAACATGGCAGGGTTTAAAGATGAGTCTGGATTTATTAAAGACATCACACAAGAACAGTCAGACCAACTTGCACAAGCTCAAGCACAAAACCCACAATCTGATCCTAATACCGAAGCAGCTAAAATACTTGCACAGGTAGAAAAGGAAAAAGCACAAATGAAGATGCAATCAGATATGGCTAAACTTGAAATGGAAAAACAAGAGCTAGAACTTAAAGTGCAAAAAGAAATGTTAGAACTACAACAAAAACAAATTCAATTTGAAAAAGAGATGGCATTAAAAGAAATGGAATTAGCACAAAAAGCAAACAATGATTCCGAAAAAAATGACATGAATAAAACAAAAGAAATAATAAATTCTTTAGAGAAAATACAAAATTTAGCATCACCTAAATTAAATGGTTAGTTATTTTAAATATTTAGATGACCTTGCAAAAAAAGAAAAGGATGCTCAAAAATGGGCTTATGAGAAATTTCCTAAATATTTTGGACCAAACAATACACCAAAAGAAAGAGCAACATTTGCACAGTTTGGTGATGAAATTACCTATCATGGTACTGATGCAGACTTTACAGGATTTAAAGTAGACCCTAGTGTAAACTATTCTCATGCTCACATATCATCAACGCCTGACCCAAAGATTGCTGACCATTTTGCTAAATTAGCTGGTAAGTACCCAGAAGGTGCTAAGGTTTACCCAGTAAGAACAAGAGGTAATCACTTTAGCCTTAAAGACAAAGAAGCTGTTAGAGAAGTTACTGATATGATAGAAACTCAAATTGGGTTTGAACATAGTGACGAAGCAGTTGAAAGTGTATTAAGAGATTTAAGAGGTGGTAATGCTTATTGGAAAACTATGGAACATCCAATGGTAAGAAAGGCACTAAAATATACAGGCTATGATAGCTTTGATACTGCTGAAGGTGTAAGTAAAGTAATTAACAAAGCTAACTTTAATCCTAGTGATGTAAGAAGTCCATTCGCTACCTTTGATTTAAGAAAGTTAGGGTTAGGTGGTGCAGGTTCTTATTTGTCTGCTGACCTTATGGCAGATGAGTTAGACCTAGAACATAAACCTAAACCAAGTATGTTTAAAGGATTGATGGAAACTATAGGTAATGTTAATCAACAACAAGCACAAGCATATGGTAATACAGGTGTTGGTGTTGCAAGTGGAGTAGGTAGTTTACTTGCTGACCCTGCAATTGCAGCAGAACTTGCAGTTAGAGGTATGGCAGGACTTGGACTTGGTGGATTATTAATGTCTAATGAATTAAATGCAGGTGAAGACCAACAATTATTTTTACAGAGATTAAAACAAAGATGACAAAATCAGAAGCATTTAGAAACTTACTACAAAGTCAGGAACTATTAGACGAAGTAGAAGCAATGAAAAAAGAATTAATGGATATGATTATTAACTCTGATGATGATGAATCAAGCGTAAGAGAATCAGCTTATGTCAGAATCAGAACTATCAACGAACTCATGGCTCGTTTTGAATCTATCGCAAAAGATGATGAGATCAAAGACAAGGCATGGAAAATAATATAGACATTTAGTCTGTATGGGAAAGCCACACCGAGATGGCATAAGGAAATAAAATGAGTGATGACACCATGACTTCCGATACAACGGAAAGTGGAAATCTAACAGTAACAGATGCAGCTTCAGCTATTGAAGGTATGTTATCTGCACCAGAGGACTCCACAGAGAAACCAGAAGTTGTAGAAGAACAAACCGAAGAAGTAGAAGAAGTAGAGGAAACTGAAACTGAACCAGAGGTAGAAGAAGAAGTAGAAACCGAAGAAGAAGTTGAAGAAGAATCCGAGATTGAAGATGAAGAAGAAGTTGAGGAAGAACAAACTTTCACCATCAAAGCAGCAGGTGAAGAAAAAGAAGTTACCCTTGACGACCTAAAGAAATCTTATCAACTCGGCTCTGATTATACTAAAAAGACTCAAGAAGTAGCTGAACAGCGTAAAGTCATTGAGCAAGAAGCTAAAGCTATTATTGAAGCTAGAAAAGTTAGAGATGACTATTCACAAAAATTACAGGCAGTTGAACAATTCTTATTGAGTAATAATGATACTCCAGAAGATCTGTCTGCAATGAAAGAGAACGACCCGATAGGATATTCAGTTAAGGTCGCAGAAATGACCGAAAAAAAAGAACAGTTACAAGCAGTTCAAGCTGAACAACAACGACTTGCACAACAGCAACAATCGGATAGAGCAGCTCAATTAGAACAGTTTGTACAAGAAGAAGCACAAAAACTAACAGTATCCTTACCAGAGTTTTCAGACAAAGCTAAAGGCGAACAAGTCCGTAATGACATTCGTAGCTATGGCAAAAAGGTTGGATTCACAGACGAGGAATTATCACAAGTCTATGACTCTCGCCATGTATTGGTATTACATAAAGCAGCACAGTACGACAAATTAATGGCAGGTAAAGCTGGTGTTAAGAAAAAAGTCGCTAAAGCACCAAAGACTGTAAAGTCTGGAGCTAAAGTAAAGCAGAATGTAACCGACATACAAAAGAAACAACTTAAAAAGCTACAGCAAACTGGTTCAGCCAGAGATGCAGCAGCTATATTTGAAAACTTTATTTAAGGAAAAACAATGGCAGAATTTAGAACTTATACAGCGATTGGTCAGCGTGAAGATTTAAGCAACACAATCTACAGCATTGCACCAACCGAAACACCAGTAGTTTCATCTATTGGTAAAACTAAAGCAACAGCAACATACCACGAATGGCAAACTGACACTCTAGCAGCAGCTGTGAAAACAGGTCTTTTAGAAGGTGCTGATGCTGCAGGTGCTTCTGATACTCCTACAGTTCGTGTAGGTAACAGAACACAAATTCAAGGTAAAACAGTTCATGTATCAGGTACTCTTGATGCAGTTGATAAAGCTGGTCGTAAGACAGAAACAGCTTACCAATTAGCTAAAGCAGGACAAGAACTAAAACGAGACATGGAAAATACTATTCTTGGTAATGTAGCTCAATCAGCAGGTACTGCTTCAGCAGCTAGATTACTTGGTTCTGTTCAAACATGGTTATTAACTAACTATGTTACAGAAGCAACAGCAGGTTCTCCAGCAGGTCCAGTAGGTGGTAACGGAACAGCTACTCGTACTTCAGCAGGTTCTGGTAACTATCTTGCTTTTGGTGAAGATAAACTAAAAGAGTGTGTTAAAAAAGTGTTTGAAAGTGGTGGTAACCCAACTTTATTAGTTGTACCTCCAACACAAAAACAAGCAGTATCAGCATTTGCAGGTATTGCAGCACAGCGTTTCCAAGCTCCAGCAGACAAGCAGACTACTATTATAGGTGCTGCTGATGTTTATATGTCAGACTTTGGTACTTTATCTGTTGTACCTGACAGATTTATGACTCCTGATGGCGGAACTGGCGGTGGTGAACAAGCTCTAGTGCTTGACCCAACTATGGCATCTATTGCTACACTACGACCATTTGAGTCAAATCTATTGGCTAAATCTGGTGACAGTGAGAAACATCAAATGCTTACAGAGTACACTCTGCAAGTATCTAACGAGAAAGCACATGGTATTGTTGCTGACTTATTAGTAGCGTAATAAAAATTAATGTTGCCCACTTCGGTGGGCAGTATTATTAAAGGATTGATATGGGAAAATATAACGACCACTTAAAAAAAGTAGAATACAGAAATTATAAAGAACATGAGACAACTGATGGAAAGGTTTTAGAGGTTGTACAAGATGTAAGTGACATTGTTGAAAGAAACAAAAAAGAATACAACAACAACTCTAAAAAATGGGGTGATGATGTATTTGATAACAAGATAGCATCTATTCCAATGACTGTTGTAGATAAATTAAATCAACAAGGCATTATGCGAGGATTTCATGTATTAGATCAAAAGGCTTTTTTTAAATGGTTAAACGACCCAGACAATAGATTTTTTAGAACAAAACAGGGCAGAATCTAAATGGCATTTTTTACAGACTACACAACGCTACAGGCAACTATAGCTGATTATTTAGCTCGTAGTGATTTAACTGCATCTATCCCAGAATTTATTAGATTAGCAGAAAATAGATTAAGTAGAGATTTGCGTATAAGGCAAATGTTACAAATAGCAACTACTACTATTGACTCTACTAATGGTACAGTAGAAATACCAGCAGATTTTTTAGCTATGAAAGATATACACATTTCTTCTAGCAATCCTATACAAACTGTTACATTCCAATCTCCTAGTAATTTTTTTAGAAACACAAGAGCATCAACATCAGGGTTGCCTTCTTTTTATACTGCATTAGGAAGCGAGTTTAGATTTTCTCCGATTGGTGCTGAAACAGATACATTACAAATGCTCTATTATGTAAAACCACCACATATGAGCTCAACAGTTTCATCAAACCTTTGGTTAGCAAATACACCTGATTTACTGCTTTATGCAGCACTTGGTGAAGCAGAGCCATTCTTGATGAATGACGAAAGATTAGCAACTTGGTCAGCAATGTATGACAGAGGGGTTCAATCTTTAAGTAAATCAGATGATGAGGGGGAATTTCCTGCTCATCCAATGTCAATAACAACAACTACGAGGTAATTATTATGGCAGATATGTCGGACTATTTAGAAGTTGCACTTCTAAACTTAACACTAAATGGAACTGCTTTTACAGCAGTAAACAATCCATATATTTCTTTACACACAGCAGATCCAACAGATGCTGGAACTGGCACAGAAGTTTCTGGTGGTTCATACGCTAGAGTAGCTTCTTCTTTTGCAACAGCTTCTGGAACAGGTGGTTCTGTAGTATCAGATGCAGTTGCAACCTTTCCTACAGCTACAGCAACATGGGGAACAATAGGATGGATTGGTTTATGGGATGCAGCTTCTAGCGGTAATATGATTTATCATACAGCTTTAGATGCACCAAAAACTATTGATTCTGGTGATATTTTTAAAATTGCTGCTGGAAACTTATCAGTAACATTAGCATAGAGGATAGATTATGGCACTTGTCTTAAAGGATAGAGTCAAAGAAACGACTACGACAACAGGTACTGGTACAGTTACACTTGCTGGAGCAGAAACTGGATTTCAAGCCTTTTCTGTAATTGGTAACGCAAACACTACTTATTATGCTATTACAAATGGTAATAATTACGAGGTAGGTTTAGGAACTTATACAGCTTCAGGCACAACTTTATCTAGAGATACTGTATTAGAATCTAGTAGTAGTGGTTCTAAAATTACATTATCAGGTACAAGTGATGTATTTTGTACTTATCCTGCTGAAAAATCTGTTACTTTAAATGGCACTGTAATTAATGATGCTAATGTAGTTGCTACAGCAAATATTGTTAATGATGCTGTTACAACAGATAAACTTAATTTAATATCTACAGCTTCTGTTCCTAGTTTAGAAGCTAAAGGTAGTGGTTCACAAGATGGTTATATACAATTAAACTGTTACGCTAACACTCATGGCATTAAACTTAAATCTCCACCTCATTCAGCAGGAGCTAGTTACACATTAACATTTCCTGACAATGATGGTGATGCTAGTCAATTTCTGCAAACAAATGGATCTGGTGTATTAACATGGGCAGGAGCTGGAGCATCAGCAGGGGGTGTTATCTATGAAAATACAGATGATATAACAGATAACTATACTTTAACTTCAGGAACAAATGGTATGTCAGTTGGACCTATAACTATAGCAGCCACAAAGACAGTTACTGTTCCTTCTGGACAACGATGGGTGATATTATAATATGA
>ENA-ORDR01000461-ORDR01000461.1-marine-metagenome-genome-assembly--contig:-NODE-461-length-20927-cov-6.368345_pt1 | contig 20927 bp, 19 predicted proteins | sample MGYA00240993_ERZ508538 | MGnify/ENA primary metagenome ERZ508538 (study PRJEB26207, sample SAMN05421999) | marine metagenome | isolation source: Monterey Bay, California, USA | place: USA:Monterey Bay... | reverse complement strand
TTGATTTCTTCGGTTTGGTTGAGTGTATTTTGTTCTGAAGAAGCTGCAGTATCTAACAACCCTCTGGCTTCGCCGGTATGAGTGAATGTGTTGTTTTCGATATAAGCCTCAATATCGGATTGCTTGTAAAAAACACGAGAGCCAATTTTATGATATGGAATTACAATCCCAGTTCCTGTACTTCTGGCATTGTTAAGTGTTCTTGGTGATATATGTAGTTCTTTTGCTGCTTGCTCTGTTGTGAATAGTTTATCTATTTTTTCCATCTTTCTTACTCCTACGTTATGGTAATAATCCCTACAGTAAAGACCTTGTAGGTAATTACAATTATTTAGGAATGTTTGGGAGGTATTTGACGGATGCTTTTTTCGATAAAATATGTGAACATGCTGTAGGGTAGGGGTGTAAATCTGGGATTCCCAAATCTGGGATTTAAATAAAATCCCAAAACACTAATTTATTTGCAATTTTTAGCAATAATTTTGCCAATTGTGTCTTCTTTTATAGAGAGTTTTTGCTTTCTAATAATCTCCCTATATATCTGAACTTTAGTTTGATATTTTGAATCAAGTAAAGGCGAGAGTAATTGCCACTCTTTACAGATCTCTTTATTTCTTGAAGCGCTCTCTTTGTTGGTGTATTTCCTTTTTTGCTTAAAAATGTTATTCAGGCTGTTTTTTTGAAAGAACATGTTCTCTTCAGCATTAGCTAAGATTATAAGATTTTCACTATTAATTTTTCCATCTTTACTGACAAATACACTTCTTTTTAGAGCGCTATATTGTCTTGTTATGTAAAAAACTGATTCAAGAGTTAAGCCATCAGGGAATGGTTTGTAGTTAATTAAATCTAAATCGTGAAAGGGAGGTAAGGCTGAATTATGTGGGTATAAGCCAAGAAGAATAAATAACGCCTCATTAAATGTTAGTACACAATTATGCTTGAGTAGGTCATAACTAGAATTCACAAAATATTCGCTGTATCTGTTTAGATTATCATACTTGCCAATATTTTCAGGAATGAGGCTGTTTATATCAAAAAGGTAGTGTAAATTAGCATCCGTCCATTTTTGAATTGCCAATGCTATGCCAGCAGTAGTTTCAGGGCTGACAAGCCTAAATTCATTCACAGTATCAAAAACAACCTCTCCTTTGCCAAAAGGATAAGTAGATTTAATAGTTTTATCTTTCTCAAACGCCATTTATTTTCTCCAAAATATAATCATTGATTTGCTGCATTGGCTTTCTTAAGGTTTCAATTGATGGCTGATAATAATGCTTAAGAGTGACGTCGGTAGGAGAATGGTTTGTCAGGGTTTGAATAACATGAAGCTGTATTTCAAGGCTACTGGCTACTGTTGTAAACGTTCTTCGTAGGTCATGCATAGTGAATTTCACACCACTTTCCTCATTAACCTTTTTAATTTGTTTATATGGATTGTCTAATTGTTGGACTCCATCTTTGCCAGTGAAAACGTATTGACTTCCTGTAATTTTTTTTCTTTTTAATAATAAATCATTAGTGAAAGTTGTTAGGGGTAGGTTTAGGTCAGAATTATTTTTTGTGGCTTTCACCGTGAAATGGGCATTTTCAAAATCAACATCCTCCCACAACAATCCTAGTGCTTCAGATTTTCTTAAGCCAGTAAACAAGATAAATATTAGTAAGTCACTAACTGTTGACGATACATTGTTCCTTATTAAGTTATTGTTATGACTTGATAGGTTGCTTGTGGCATCAAACCATTTTTTTAAATCATTAGGTTGAATAGTATTAGTTCTTGGCTTTTCTTTGTACCAGTTATTAAATTTACTTATCTGTCTTACAGGGTTGGGAAGGGCGATTAACTCTCCATTTAAGTCTTCATAATAACCATCTGCAAAGTTATACAGCGCTCTGAGCAATCTCATAGTTGCATTTGCTCTGTATGGCGACTTTTTCCCAATTTGTAAATGCTTTTCTTGTACCATTTTCTGTGTAATTTTTGATAATTCAAGATGCTCCCAATCTAATAGAAAAATATTAAACAAGCCTTGATAGTCGCTAACTGTTTTAGGTTTAAGTTTGTGTTTGACTTTTATGTAGTCGGACAGAACATCACCCAATGCTGTGAATTTAGTTTGCTTATTCTTTTTAACTTGGTTTGGGTTAACGCCATCACTACAGCAATTAAATGCTTCAATCGTTTTGTTACGTGCTTGCTCTATTGTTGTATTTGGATAAATACCATGCGTAACCATAATAGGCTTTCCTTCTAGACTCGGTCTACTTATAAAAGTCTTTCGCCCAGTACTAGAAACTCGAATCTGGAGTCCTTGCACTTTTGCATCATGGTAAACGTCTCTTGAAGTCCCATTGTTGATAAGACTATCCAGTCTTTTTTTTGTAAATACAAATGTCTTAGTCATAATGAATAAAGCACGATTTTTTAGCCATTAATTATTATTGGTACAATATTGGTACAAGATGTGCAAGGAAAATTAATTAAAATACGTTATAAAATTATTGGTGAAATGTATATATAACAATTATAATAGATAGTATTAGGTAATTTGAGTGAATTGAAAGTAAAGCGAAATATAGAACTTTTAATCCGCTGGTCGAGCGTTCAAGTCGCTCACGCCCCACCATATACATAAAGGCCTATATTGATTGTAGGTCTTTTTTTCGTCTGCTAAAAAATACTGGGGTCATGCAGGGGTCATGTTTCGCTAGATTTTATTAACCCCTCCCTCACATATCAAACGAAGTTTTGGCTTATAGTCCTCTTATGAGATTAGCAATTAATGATAAGAGCATTCAATGCAAGGCAAGAGTAGTGTTACTTTGTTCAAGGACTCAGTAACAGAATACCTATATAAGGAGTATAGAGGAGCGAGGCTGAAAGAGTAGGGCAGTAAGCTAGGGTATTGGACTGAAATACTTGGTTAGAAGCTTATTATTTCTACAAAAAATTTCTTATATTTTTTTTCTTTTTTTTCTCCTAATTTCTAACTACTTGCTTATTAATTAGATATGATATATCATATCTTAATAAGATAAAAAAACATTTTTTTTAGGCATAACTTAAGGCTTAAAAATCAACTAAATTTACTTTAAGATTTTACAAAAAAATACAAATTAATAAAGGAGCTAAATATGAGTAGTAAGCAAAGAATTGGAATTATTGGTGCTGGATGGTGGGCTGCTGTTATGCACATTCCTACACTTTCCAGTAATCCTTCGGCAGAAATAGCTGGGATATGTGCAACAGATCCTGATGCATTAAAAAAACTACAAGATGAGTTTGGGATTTCATATGCAGTTACTGACTATCGTCAGCTCCTAAGTGAGTTAGATTTAGATGGAGTTATTATAAGTTCACCCCATATATTTCATTATGAGCATGCCAAGGCCGCATTAGAGGCTGGGTGTCATATATTAGTTGAAAAGCCTTTTACAACAAACTCAAAGGAAGCAAAGGAATTAATAGACTTAGCTGCTAAAAAAAATCTCAATCTCAATATTTCTCACGGTTGGAACTATATGCCCATTGCTGAGAAAGCGCTTAAATTAATGAGAGCTGACCTAATTGGAGAGTTTCAACATGCTGCAATTCAGCTTGCAAGTCCAACTTCTGATCTAATGCATGGGAAAGGTTTAAGCCTTGCTAAGGATGCCCTTTTAACTCCTCTTGCATCTACATGGGCAGATCCTGCTAAGGCGGGTGGTTATGGGTGGGGACAACTAACACATCTTCTTGGTCTTTTCTTTAAGTTGGTTGACGAGGCACCAAAACAAGTCTTTGCATTCACTTCAAATTCTGAATCTGGAGTGGATTATTATAATTCAATTAATATGCGACTTGAAAATGGTGCTACTTGTTCTATATCTGGCTCATCAAACATGCCAGCTGCATTTGCAAAATTTCAGGTTGACCTCAAAATATTTGGCTCTAAAGGAAACTTAATGATAGATCTTGAACCAGGACGAGAGCGAGTTTTGGTTGAAACATTTTCAGGTGAAACTCATAAAGAAGAAACAAAGGAGGGTGATGGTGAATATGATGGAACAACTCCAGCAAACTTCCTGGTTGATATTTGTGCTGGCCAAAATTCTGAGGATATGGCGCCAGGCATTGTTGGCTATAGGAGTGTTTGTGTTGTTGAAGCAATGCTAGAAAGTTCAAAGAGTGGAAATGTTGTCAACCTTCTATAAGAAAAAAATATGACAATTATTAAAGATATCAGGGCTTTTACTGTTGAAAGTAGTACTAATAGTTCTACTGACTATGTGTCTCAACCCAAAGGTCATTGGATAACTGATACTTTAGTAGCAAATCCAATGGCTATCTACCCTAAATATAGAGGCTCAAGAACAAGCTGGGGTATTGGTGTTTTGGGTCCAGTGGTGGTTGAAGTTGAGTTAGAGAATGGTGTAATAGGTGTTGGAATGTCAACTGCAGGGCCACCAGGTTGTTGGCTTATCGAACATCATCTTAAAAAGTTTGCTATTGGTCAAAATGTCACGAATGTAGAGTTAATATGGGACCAAATGTGGAGAGCTAGTATAGGTTATGGGCGTAAAGGCATAACAATTCATGCTATAAGTGCAATTGACTTAGCAATATGGGATGCTATGGGTAAAGATGCAGGTAAGCCAGTATATGAATTACTTGGTGGCCCTCTAAGATCACCTCTACCAATGTATGCAACTTCACCAGCAGCAGCTAGTGTCAAAAACCAAGGTTTTCAGGGTATTAAAATTCCACTACCCTATGGTCCTGCTTCAGGGCAAGATGGGTTGAGAAAAAATGTTTTATTGTTTGAAGAGGTCAGAGGCTTGGTTGGTGAACATTTTGATATCATGATAGATTGTTACATGGCATTATCAGTTGAATATGTTATTAAACTAGTTAAGGCTTTGCGTCCTTTTAATATTCGCTGGCTTGAAGAGCCATTAATGCCAGATGATTATGTTGGTTATACTGAACTGAAAAAACGCTTACCAGAAACTTTTATTTCAACAGGGGAACATGAATATACGCGATATGGTTTTTCCCAGCTTCTAGAGTGTGGTATTGACATTCTTCAACCGGATGTAACTTGGTGTGGAGGGATGACAGAATTAAGGAGGATAACAAGTATTGCTGCATCAAGAGACGTGCCTGTGATACCTCATGGAAGTGGTGTTTATGCATGGCATCATCAGGTTTCTTTTCCAAATACGCCTTTTGCTGAGTTCCTGATGTTAAGTCCAGATGGCGATATTGTCACCCCTCAATTTGGATCACTTTTTATAAACGAACCTTTGCCAGAGAATGGAGAGATTATGCTATCAAACGAATCAGGTTTTGGGTTAGAGCTTAATAAAAAAGAATTAGACTTTATTCGTCCATTTGAAATATAGGATAAATTGACTATGCTAAAGGGAGTCATTCCAATGTTACCAACTCCATTTGATGAACATAAAAATATTATTTTTGATGATATTTCTTCGTTAATTGAAAATCAAATTCAAATGGGTGCTCATGGTATTTCAATTCTTGGACTAGGTGGAGAATCAGGACTCTTGACCTATGAAGAGCGAATAGAAGTTACTGAACATACTGTTAATAAGGTAGCGGGCCGTATTCCTTTAATTGCGGGTGTTGGTGCTGATACAACTGAAGATACTTGTAATTTATCAAGCCACGCGGCCTCACAAGGTATTTCAGCAATAATGCTAGCTCCACGCCCAATTAAAACACAAACTAAAGCTGACCTTATCGACTACTTCACTAGGGTTTCGAAAGCTGCTGAAGGTATTGATGTCATGTTACAAGATGCGCCCGAATATCTTGGTATTGATCTTAATAATGAATTGATGAAGCAGCTAACTGATGAAATTAAAAATATTTCCTATATAAAATCAGAGAAGCCACCAGTAAGCAATACAATCTTCAACTTAAAACAAACGTTCTCCAATGTGGATATTGGTATTTTTGGTGGTCAAGCAGCTGTGGGTTTTTTTGAGTTACTCGAGTCAGGCGGCACTGGAACAATTCCAGGGTGCGAGGCAACATCAATACTGGTTGCAATTTGGGATGAGTATGAAGTAAATAAAGACAAAGAAAAAGCTATGGAAATCTTTCATAAAGTTTTGCCTTTCTTTGTTTTTGAAATGCAGTCACTAGAGATGTTTATTAAGTGTACTAAAACTGTTTTATTCAAAAAAGGACTCATTAGCTCAAACGAAACGCGTTTTGATCTCGAGCTATCGCCAGTTGCGAAATCGATCCTGGAGCGTCATTTTGTTCAATTAATGGAAGTAGAGCAACAATTTAAAGGAGCTAATAATGTTGACTAAGAAACAAATTAATTCATATAAAAAAAATGGATATTTAGTGGTAGAGAATGTAATTCCACCAGAAACTTTAAAAAAACTTCAGCAAGTTACAGATGAGTTTGTAGAGGGTGCAAGAAATATTACTGAACATGATGAAACATACGACCTTGCTGATGATCACTCAAAAGAAAATCCAAAATTAAGGAGGTTAAAAAATCCACATCTTATTCACAAAGAATATGAAGCACTTACAAAAAACGATTGTATTTTAGATCTTGTTTCTCAATTGCTTGGAAACAACCTTAGAAGGGATCATACAAAGTTAAATTTTAAGGCTGCCAATGGGGGAGAGGCAATTGAGTGGCACCAAGACTGGGCATTTTATCCACATACAAATGATGATATTGTTGAAGTTTCAATTTTTTTAGACGACTGTAAAGAGGAGAATGGACCATTAATGGTCGTACCTGGCTCTCATTTAGGGCCTCTTGACGATCATCATCATAATGGATATTTTATTGGAGCCGTTGACCCATCAAAGTCTCACTATGATGTAAGTACAGCTAAAACGTTTATTGCTAAGGCAGGTGGAGTAAGCTTTCATCATGTCAGGGCTCTTCATGGTTCGAAAAAAAATAATTCTAATATCTCTCGACGCATGCTATTCATTGGATATACAGCAGCTGACTCATGGCCACTAAAAGGAATTTTAGATCTTGGCTTAAAGCCAACTTCTGGGGAAGATGATTTTGTAAAAAATATATACCAGGTATATGAAGGCAATATTGTTAAGGGGGCTCCTTGCCTTGAGGCAAGAGTTGAAAGCAATCCAATTAAGATGCCTTATCCACCACCACCATCAGTTGGATCGATTTACGAAAATCAAAAAGAAGTCCTTGGAAGATCTTTTGGAGAATAGAGAATCTTGTTTAGTTTCTGTGAAGAGATAAAGTACTTTTCAGAGATGCAAGGCTATAGATTTTATTGGCTAATCCATATGCCATTGTAAAGGAAGTAAAAATGGGAAGTTGGTTTGAGTGTCCACCTCTATTTTCATTATAGGTGTCATAAATTCACCCCACTTTTTATTAACTTCACCCTGGTTAAGGTGAGCAATTGTTTTCTCTAAATCAGCTGTTTCGAAGTAACCATATAACTTTAAACCATGACGAAAGATGGAATAATTTTTCATTCCAGATTCCTTTATAAGAGCAGATAATTCTGGCCAAATCTCGTCATGTCTTTTTTTGTACTCTTCTTCATATCCAGGCCTAACTTCAAGAATCCACATGTATGGTTGATTTTTCATTTTTCATCTCCACTTAGTTAAATTATTACTATCATATTTTAAAGTCAGTTCGATTATACTTCGAATATTATATATAATACATTATATTAGAATTTAATTTAAAGTTATCATTTAGTATTAAAAATGCGAAAATAACATTTTTTTTAAAACAAAAATATGGAACAAATAAAAAACCAACATCGATCACTATCAGATATTGCTACAGACTCTATTCGAGACGCTATTATCCGAGGTGATTTTAAGATGGGTCAGGCTGTGACCGAGGCTGCATTATCACTATCATTAAATATTAGCAAAACTCCTGTTCGTGAAGCATTGTCAAAGCTAGAATCCGAAGGGCTGGTTGTATCTGAAAAAAATAAGGGATATAGAATCTTTTCATTAACCAAGCAGGAGTATATAGAGCTCTCGGAATTACGTTTTGCCCTAGAATCTCAAGCTTTGCGTTATGGATTTGAACGTGACCGAAATGGAATGATAGAAAAACTTGAGAATATCCTTAAAGAGATGGAAGGGTTTTTAAAAGTATCTGATCGTGAGATCTATCAGTCTTTGGATACTGATTTTCATCATGTTTTTTTTGAATCGTGTGGTAATGCATCTATTACTAATGTCTATAGCAAACATCAGTCAGTCATTATGGCAACACGTCTTCGCAACTTAAAAAAAGAAAATATTACTAAGCACACCTCATTTGAACAACATCAAGCTCTAGCCGGTTGTCTAAAAGATGGAGATTTGGATAACGCAGTTAAACTTCTAGAGAGCCATATTGTGAATTACGCTCGAGAGTCCTTTGTTGAGCCTGAAATGTTATTAAACTAATACTCCTTTATTTAATTAGAGGAAGCACAGACTAATTAAGGATATTATGCAAATTAATAACTGCCACAATGTTCACGACTTTCGTAAAATGGCCAAAAGTCGCATTCCAGCACCTTTATTTCACTATATTGATGGTGGTGCAGATGACGAAACGACACTTAAGCGGAATACAAGTTCATTTGATGAATGCGATCTGATTCCTAATGGTTTGGCAAATGTAGCGAATATAGACTTGTCAACAACCATATTGGGTCAAAAAGTGCGCTCTCCTTTGTTTCTTTCTCCAACAGGAATGAATCGCTTATTTCATCATGATGGAGAGCGCGCATCATCTCGAGCCGCTCAAAAGTATGGTTGTTACTATAGTCTCTCGACTTTATCCTCTGTAAGTATTGAGGAGATTGGGGAGCTTATTGATAGCCCTAAGATGTACCAAATATATATTCATAAAGATCGAGGCTTAACTTATGAATTTATTGAGAGATGCAAAAAGGCAAAATTTTCATCACTATGCTTAACAATTGATACCATTGTTGCTGGAAATAGAGAGCGAGACTTAAGGTCAGGGATGACAATGCCACCTAAATTTACGCCATCTAGCTTAATGAGTTTTGCCATGCGACCACGCTGGGTGTATAACTATTTAACTCATGAAGGGTTTAAATTATCTAACTTAGAAGGCAAAACTGAAAAAGGTAGCAAAGAATCTATTTCGGTTATCGATTACCTAAACTCACAATTTGATACCAATCTTTCTTGGGATGATGCACAAAAAGCTATTGAGGCATGGGGTGGGCCATTTGCCATTAAGGGTGTAATGTCGGTTGAAGATGCAAAGCGCTCAGTAGATATTGGAGCAAGCGCAATCATGATTAGTAATCATGGAGGAAGGCAGTTAGACTCAAGCCCAGCACCTTTTGACTTATTAAGTGACATTGTTGATGCAGTTGGTGACAAGATAGAAATTATATGTGATGGTGGTATAAGGCGAGGAACTCATATTCTTAAAGCGTTGGCGTTAGGTGCAAATGCCTGCTCAATGGGAAGGCCATATTTGTATGGACTAGCTGCAGCTGGACAACCAGGTGTTGAATCTGTACTAGCCTCTTTTGAATCCGAACTTAAGCGAAATATGATGCTTATGGGTGTTAATAAATTATCACAACTAGATAGATCAAAAATACGGAGAAAGTAAGATAAAAATCGAAATCTCGATTTTTGTTTATCTACCACTAAAATCAATTTTTTGATTGTGCTATCTTAATCTTAATTGATATATTTTTTGAAAATATATAATAATCTGAGTGTTACATGAAGTTATTAATTTAGACATCATTTATAGTCCGCTGTGATTTTCAACTACAGTCCACTAGGCACTATTTAATATTCTGTCAAAATATTCTTGCTTATTAATTAGATATGATATATCATGCATAGTGTATCAAGTAATGAAGCTTGATTCTGTAATCACAACTGCTGATTGCAATTCATACAAAGGAGAAAAAAATGAAACTAAATAAACTTCTAAAGCCAATTTTGGCTTCAGCCATAATTGGTTTGTCTTCATCAGTAGTTGCTGGTGATTATCCAACATATGAGGGTTTTAACGCAGAGGCTAAGGCAATGCAATCCTACTCTGGACTGCCTGGAAAAGGAAAAAAGATTGCTTTTTCGAATATTGTAAATGGATCACCTTTCTGTGATCTTGTTGAAGAAAGTGTTATTAGACAAGCCTTGTTGGCAGGTTTTGCTAAAGAGGATATCATTGTCTTAAATAATCAGTATGATGCTGTCATTGGTCTAAAAAATGCAGATATCATTTTGGCTCAACAGCCTGATGTTTTCATTGAATTCCAGTTTGATGAAAGAGCAAATAATGTAATTTCACGTAAATTTACTAAAGCTGGTATTCCAATAATTGCAATCGATGTCCCAGTTCCAGGATCACCATTTATGGGTGCCGATAATTTCGGTGCTGCATGGTTAGGTGGTGAAGTAATGGCTACAAAGATTATTGAAAAATTTGGTAGTTTTGATGCTGTAGATAAAATTGCATTACTTCAATTTCCTACTGGTGGAAGTGCAACAATGATGCGCTCTGAAGGCTTTATTCCTCCTTTAGAGGAAGCTTTTGGGGTTGATGCTGTTGCTTCTAAACTTATCAAAACTGATGGCGGATCAGGTGCAACTGAAGCAGCCAAGCAAGTTATGGATGATCTTCTTTCAGCCAATCCAGATGCTAAAAGATGGGCGTTAACTGCCATTAATCATGAAAGCATCCAAGGAATGATATCTGCCTTTGAAACTGCAGGAAGATGGAATCCAGATGATGTTGTAATAATTGGAATGGGCGCTGGACCTTTGGGCCAAGAGCAACTTAGAGATGGTCAGGTTGATGGTTCGGTCGCTTTTTATCCTGAAAAGTATGGTCAATGGGCTGTGCCTGCAGCTGTTGCTCGTATGATGGGTGAAGCTGTTCCACCATACATGTATCCAGATCATGTAACTATCACAATGGATAATATCGATCAGTTTTATCCTCAGTAGATAGAAATTAATAAAAATTGATTACCAACTGTTAAATTAAGTTGGTAATCTTTTTTTATCAAAATAATTAACCCTAAATTTTTTTTATCACAATAAATACTATCTAATAAATTCAAAAATGCAATGAAACCTACTTTATTAAAAATGTCAAACATCTTTAAATCCTATCCTGGTGTTAAGGCTGTAAATGACGTATCTATAGATTTATATGCTGGAGAAGTTTTAGGATTAATGGGAGAAAATGGTGCCGGAAAATCAACACTTATTAAGCTACTATCAGGAGCTGAAATACTTGATTCAGGAGAGATATATATTGAAGAAAATAAGGTTAATATTGACTCACCTAGTGTTGCCCAAGAAAACGGCATAGGTGTGATTCATCAAGAGTTGATAACAATGGATACCTTGTCAGTAGCTGAAAATATCTTTGTTGGACAACTTCCTATTGACAAAAAAACTAGATTAATTGATTGGAAATCTGCTCAAAAAAAGTCATCTGAAGTATTGTCTTTACTAAATTCTGATATCAACCCAAAAAGCATTGTTGGTACGCTATCTATTTATGAAAAACAAATAGTTGAAGTTGCTAAGGCTATTCATAAAAATACAAAAATACTTATCATGGATGAGCCAACTGCAGCTTTAAGTGAAAAAGATTCAAAGTCTTTATTTGAGGTCATTGATAGGCTTAGCAAACAAGGGGTTGGAATTATATATATTTCACATAGAATTGAAGAAGTTTTTAATATTACAGACCGTATTACTGTTATGCGTGATGGCAAACTAATTGGAACAAAATTAACAAAAGGAGCAAAACAGAAAGAAATAATATCAATGATGATAGGTCGAGATTTAAATGAATTTTTTCCAGAAATTAAATCAGAAAAAAAAGAGGTAATGTTAAAGGTTTCAAATCTTAATATAGATGGAATTATTGAGAATATAAACTTTGAAGTTAAGAAAGGTGAGATTGTAGGGCTTTTTGGACTTGTGGGATCTGGTTGTCTAAATATAGCAAGATCACTTATTGGTATTGATGAGATTGACCAGGGAGAGATTTATATTAATGGTAAAGAGACATCTATTAGAAATCCAAAAAATGCCATGCAAAATAAAGTTGGTTTTATACCAATTGATCGAAAAAATGAAGGCCTCACTCTTGATTTTAGTGTTAAGCATAACTTGTCATTACAAAGTCTTAAGAGGCTGGGGTCAGGGTTTATTATTCAAGAATCAATCGAAAACTCGATGGCTGATAAATGGGTTAAAAAACTTGAAATAAAAACGCCAAATACTGATGTTCAGGTAAAAAATCTTTCGGGTGGAAATCAGCAAAAAATTGTTCTAGGAAAGACGTTGGAGACAAATCCTGAAATTCTAATTGTTATTGAGCCCACAAGAGGCGTGGATGTTGGTGCAAAAATGGATATCTATAAAATGTTAGAAAAGCTTTGTAAAGAAGGCGTTGCTATTGTTTTAGTTTCAACGGATGTTCCTGAAATTCTTTCAATCAGCCATAGGGTGCTTGTCGTTTCAACTGGAAAAATTCGTAAAGAATTTTCAAAAGGTGAGGCTAACCAACAAGAACTCCTTTATGAAGCATCATTAAATTAAGAGAAATAAGGAGATTGAATTGTTTATATATATTTATCAAAAGTTGAGAGGGTTATTATGAAAGTTATTGGTAAAAAAATAACCACAAATACTAGTTTATTCCTATTCCTTGGTTTTTTGATCATTTTGTTTTCATTTACTAGTGAACATTTCCTAAGTTCTTACAATATAACTTCACTCTTAACAAATATCTCCTATAGTGGAATTGCAGCAATAGTTCTCACTTTAGTTATGATATCTCGTGGTTTAGATATCTCTATTGGAGGTGTTATAGGTTTGACTACTGTTGTGGTCAGTGCCTTATACTCTCAAAGTGATCCTTTACCTATCTGGCTGATACTCACTATTGGCCTTGGAACTGGTGCTGTGGTTGGACTCATTAATGGATGGTGTATCACCGCGCTGGATATGGATCCTATTATTACTACTTTAGGAGCAATGGCAATTACTCGAGGACTGGCTTATGTAATTTCAGATTCACAATCAATTTTAATGTTTGAAGAAACCACAGATTTTATTAGTAACGGAGTTTTTTTTAACATACCAATACCGATTATTTTATTTATGCTAACTGCGTTAATTTGTGGTGTCGTCCTTCATAAATCAAAATTTGGAAGGTCAATTTATGCTATTGGTGCAAATGAAGTATCAGCATCTCTGTCTGGCATTTCAGTCAATAAAACTAAAATGATTTTGTATGTTTTCACTGGGATGGCTGCCTCAATTAGTGGAATTATTTTACTTGGTCAAACTTCAGTAGGAATGCCTCAGCATGGAATTGGAGCAGAGCTTGAAGTTATAACAGCTGTTCTTCTTGGAGGAACTGCGCTTAGTGGCGGTAAAGGAACAATTTATGGAACAATAGCTGGCGTATTGATATTGGGAGTTTTGTTTAATGGACTTACAATATCTGGCGTGAGATATGTTCATCTGCAAATTTTTCAGGGGTTGCTATTGCTTGTTGCTGTTGCTACCTATGAAATTAAAACTAGAAATGAGGTGGCGCGATGAAATCATGGTTAAAAGGTTTGGTTTATGGCGATGATATTGTTGGAGCTTTGGTTATTTTTCTAGCTCTTCTGATTTTATTTTTTAGTTTAATGACACCTCATTTTTGGAGCTCAAATAATTTTTATGCAATTATTGGTAATATCCCTGCAATGGCAATTGTATGCCTAGGGTTAATGTATGTCGTTTTAATCGGTGATTTAGATCTTTCTCTTGGATCTATTCTTGGTTTTACCGCTATTTTGGCAGTATTTTTCTTTAAAGTAATGCATTTTCCGTTATGGTTAAATTTAATTTCATGTGTATTTGTTGGTGGACTATTTGGGGCCTTAAATGGCGTAATAGTAACAAAAATTGGAATAAATTCAATTATCACAACTCTTGGTACGATGGCTATCATTAGGGGTCTGGCTTTTTGGATTGCGACGGATGTGGAAGCAATGCAAATAGGTCGAATAACAGATCCATCTTTTCTTAACTTTGCTAGATACTATTTTCCTGAAGAATCGCGACTTATTCCTATAACTCTAGTCTACATTGCTCTTCTTTATGGAGTTTCATTTTTATTTTTAAATCATACAAGTTTTGGAAGGAAAATATATGCTGTTGGGGCAAATGAGGCAACCGCAAGGCTCGCAGGAATTAATGTTAAGCGCGTTAAATTAGTTTGTTATATTATTGCAGGAATGCTTTCAGCTTTTGGTGGCCTAGTTCTTGTAGCTCAACTTGGTCTTGGGGAGGCTCAAACTGGTCAAAATATGATTCTTGAAGTGGTGACTGCAGTAGTTCTTGGTGGTGTGCTTTTAACAGGAGGAAAGGGACGCCTTACTGGAGTGTTAGTGGCTGTATTGATTTTGGGGGTTATTCGAAATGGAATGGTCCACCTTGAACAGGTAACTGATATTTCATTTTATTGGCGTGATGTTGCTAAAGGCGTTATTCTTCTATTGGCAATTGGTCTTTATTCAGTTCGTAAGTCTTTTAATGCTAAGCGATTGAGAACTAGACAATAATATTTAGTAACTAATTTCTTTTTGCGGATATAAAAAGATCTATCAATAAATTTAATGGAGAAGATGTATGAATCAAATTGATCTTAAAAACAAGGTGGCAGTTGTTACTGGCGGTGCTCAGGGAATTGGACTCTCTATAGCTAAACTTTTTCTAGATTCTGGAGCTTCTGTGAGTCTTTGGGATCAAGATGAGGAGCTTGTTAAAGAGACTGCTCTTAAATTATCTTCAATTGGAACTGTAGAGGCAGTTGTGACTGATGTTTCTAACTTATCCTCGGTTAATAACGCTACTTTGCAGACTCAAAAATCGTTGGGTGGAATTGACATTCTTATTTGCAATGCTGGAATTTCTGGCCCGAATGAAATGCTTTGGAACTATCCTCCTGCAGCTTGGCAAAAAATTATGGATATTAATTTAACTGGCGTTTTTAACTGTCTTAGTGAGGTTACACCTTTAATGATTGAAAATAATTATGGAAGGATAGTCAATGTTGCTTCTGTTGCTGGCAAAGAAGGGAATCCAGGGGCAAGTGCTTACAGCGCTTCTAAAGCTGCTGTGATTGCTTTAACCAAATCACTTGGAAAAGAACTTGCAGAATTTGATATTGCTGTTAATTGTATAACTCCTGCAGCAGCTAAAACTCAAATATTTGATCAAATGAAAGAGGAACATATCCAATATATGTTAAATAAAATTCCTCGCGGTCGTTTTTTAAAAGTTGAAGAGGCTGCCTCAATGGTTGCTTGGCTATGCTCTTCAGAAAACTCCTTTACTACTGGTGGTGTTTTCGACTTAAGTGGTGGACGATCTACTTATTAAAATGATAAATCAAGTAAAAATTGTTGATATTAGAGCTTATGTCATAGATCAAGCAGGTAGTGGTGGGGATTATCACGATCAAGAGGCTGGTCACTGGATTCTTGACTCAAAAATTTCAACTCCAATGTCTACTTACCTAGATTTTAAAAATTCTAGAACCAGTTTTGGAATTAATGTAATGAAGAGCATTGTTGTTGAAGTTGAAGCTTCAGATGGGTCGATTGGAGTAAGCACTGGACAAGGTGGTGCCCCAGCTTGTTATATGATAGAGCAGCATTTTCGTCGATTTATAGTTGGTCTTGATCCAAGAGATATTAATAAAGCCTGGGATCAAATGTATAGGGCTAGTATGTATTATGGAGGGAAGGGCTTACCTATGTGGGCAATTAGTGTAGTTGATTTAGCCCTTTGGGATCTTCTTGGTGTTATCAGAAATGAGCCTGTTTACAAAATGATCGGTGGTTCTGTTCGTGATGAAATCGAGCTTTATTGCACTGGTATTCGCCCAGATGCTGCAAAAGAAGCAGGGTTTATAGGGGGTAAGATGCCCCTTCCTTTTGCTCCTGTAGATCGTCATGAGGGACTAAAAGCCAATGTAGAGCATTTTCAAGAAATGCGTAACAAGGTTGGCTCTGATTTTTGGCTAATGGCCGATTGTTGGATGTCACTTGATGTGTCTTATGCTGTTGAGTTAGCGAATGCAATGCAAGATGTTGATTTATATTGGATAGAGGAAGCTTTACATCCAGGCGATATGGATGGGCACAAACTTCTTAAGGAGCGAGCGCCATGGATGCGCTGGACAACAGGTGAACATGAGTATACTCGCTATGGTTTTCGTAAATTGATTGAAACTCGCGCTATAGATATTCTTCAGCCAGATGTAACATGGTGTGGCGGTCTGACTGAACTCCTTCGTATTTCATCCATGGCTGCTGCATATGATATTCCTGTAGTTCCTCATGGAAGTGGGGCTTACAGTTATCATTTTGTTATTTCGCAGCCTCATTGCCCATTCTGCGAGTACTTAAATACCAGTCCAGATTGCTTAAGCTTTCCATCAGTATTTGGGAACCTGTTTGAAAATGAAATTCTTCCAGTTAATGGAAAGATTAAACTCAATAATAAACCAGGATTTGGAATGAAACTGAATCGTAAGGATCTTAATTTGAATAGAGTTTTTCCTTCAAATGAATGAAATAACAGCCAATTCTTAATTGATACTTAATGAGGAGCTAATATGAAAACAAGTAACGACAAAAATCAAATAATTGATATTTGGGATTCTCATTTTCATGTATGGGATATTTCAGAAAATACAACTTCAGGGCATGATGCCGAGCAGTTATTTCCCCCCAAAGATAATCCTGTTTATTCTATGGACTCCTATAGTAGAGATATAAATGAGGCTGGAAGCTCTTTCAGGCATACTGGAGGCGCATTTTGTGAAGCGCTTAGTGCTTGTCATGTTGGAATGGAAGGAGAAGAGTTTCTCTCTGAATGCATCGCTGAAACTCGTTATGCATCGAAAGAGTTGAATGCATCAAACACAAACAACATAATTATTTCCACCGCCCCACTAGAGGACGATAATATTGGGAATATTCTTTCTACTCTAGCTGAAGATCCACTTGTAAGAGGAATTAGACAAATTCTTAACTTTGAGCCAGCCTGGCCAAGAAATAAACAGCAAGGTGATTTGTTGGTGGATCCAAAATGGCAAAGAGGCTACTCTGAGCTTAAAAATTTTTCTATGACCTGGGATCTACAAATTAATCCAAATCAGTTTTATGATGCTGCACGCGTTATAGAAAAGAATCCAGAAACGTCTGTCATTATTGGACATCTTGGGACGCCAACTCTAAACGATATCACTGAGAAAAAAGATGACTATTGGAATGGCTTAAGGGTTTTAGCAGAGCTGGATAATGTTTTTATGAAAATATCTATGCTCGCTTATACAGACTCTGAGTGGGATGCAAATCCACTGATTAAAGATACTGTCTTAAAGGTAATAGATTTGTTTGGAGTTGAGCGTTGTCAGTTTGCATCTAATCTTCCTGTAGAAAATCTTTGGGGGTGGGATGCTAAACGAATATTTTCTGGTTTTTTAGGTATTGTTGAGAATCAATTTAGCTATAAAGATCAGCAAAAATTATTTTCAGATAATGCGAGAAAGGTTTATAGAGCATAAATATTTGGCTAACTTTTAAATTAGAAAAGAATAGGGAAAAAACATGAAAAGAATTTATGACTTTAGTCGCAAACCAGCCCATCGTAACTTCACAATACATGATTTAAAGTCTTTAAAGGGTTCGCCTCAAAAGCTGACCATGACAAACCCTGCCAATGCTGAAGAAGCAAGGGCTTGTGTTGAAGCAGGAATTGATTTATTTGTATTGGGGAATAAAGAGATCGAGCCCTTTCGTGAGGTTGCTCCAACTCACTTTATGGGAGCCGCAAGTATCTTTGCGCAATTTGGCTCTAAAGAAGAAATAATCGATGATGCTTTTGATAAGATGCGCCGTGGTGCTGACATGTATTACACTCTTCGCTCCTTTGATGTAATGGAATCACTTGTAAATGAAGGCATTCCGGTACAAAGCCACATTGGTCTAATTCCAACCTTTAGCCACTACTGTGGAGGCCTTAGGGGGTGGGGTAGGACTTCTGATGAGGCAATGAAGATTTTTGAAACCATTAAACGCATGGAAGATATAGGAGTATTTGCTGTTGAGGCAGAATGTATTGCTGAAGAAGTTCTAGATGTGATTAACCTGAAAACATCAATAGTGACTTTTTCCTTAGGCTCTGGAAGCTCGGGTGATGTTATTATGTCTTTTGTGGCAGATATTTGTGGTCAAGATAGTGAAGAAGACAAGCCTCCTAAGCATGCCCATGCATTTGGTAATGTTGGAAAGTTTCAAAGAATGGTTCATGAAGAGCGTGTATCTGCTCTTAGTACATTTAACTCTGAAGTTAAAAGTAGCAATTTTCCTTATCCAGAGACTAATATCTCTATGCACACTGGTGAGACTGAAAAATTTTTGGAATTAATAGACAAATGGAATCCAGTTCATCAGTAAAGAAAAGCAAGGCCAAAGCAAATATTATTACTCAAATAATTTTTATAAAACATAGGAATAGAAATGAAGTTACTTAGATATGGTCAAATAGGATCAGAAAAACCTGGATTGTTAGACGAAAATGGAGTTATTCGTGATCTGTCAGAACATGTTAATGATATATCAGCAGAAACTCTCCTTCCTGAAAATATTGAAAAATTAAAAATAATAGATTATAAAACTCTTCCTGAGGTATCAAGTGAAGTAAGACTTGGTCCTTGTGTAGGGCAGATTGGAAATTTTATTTGTATTGGTTTAAATTATTCAGACCATGCAAAAGAGTCAGGTATGGAGGTACCATCTGAGCCAGTCATTTTCTCTAAAATAACTAGCTCAATATGTGGACCAAATGACGATGTGATCATACCTCGTAATGCTGTCAAAACCGACTGGGAGGTTGAGTTAGGTGTCGTGATTGGAAAGACTGCCAAATATGTCGATGAAGCAAGCGCACTTGAACATATAGCGGGGTATTGCGTAATTAATGACTTGTCTGAGCGTGAATTTCAATTAGAGCGCTCTGGACAATGGATTAAAGGCAAAAGTTGTGACACTTTTGGTCCAATAGGTCCTTGGCTTGTAACTCCTGATGAGGTCGGAGATCCTCAAAATCTAGATCTTTGGCTGGATGTTGATGGAAAGCGCTATCAGGATGGCAGTACTCGCACAATGATTTTTGGAGTTGCTTATCTTATACATTATTTAAGTCAGTATTTTACACTCCAGCCTGGAGATGTAATTTCGACTGGCACTCCTCCTGGCGTTGGACTTGGTCAAAAACCGAATCCTATTTATCTTCATTCTGGTCAAAAAATGCATCTTGGCATTGAAAAATTGGGCGTTCAAAATCAAATTACAATTGATGAAGATTGATAAAGGGGTATTTATGACAAAGATTAAATCAATTAGAACAAAAGTATGGAGCTGGAAAGGACCAACTGTTCCCCCAATTGGTAATTTTTGTACAAATGCTTCAGATGCCTTATGGGATAAAGGCGATGCAATGGCCTCTTTTCGTTTTCACCAATGGCTTACCTGTGAAGTTGAGACTGAGGATGGTACTATTGGTATTGGTAATGCAGCTCTTGCTCCAACAGTTGTTAAAAGAGCGATTGATGATTGGTTTGCGCCTATGGTCATAGGTGAAGATCCATTTGATTATGCGTATATTTGGGAGAAGATGTATCGCAGAACACACACTTGGGGCCGCAAGGGTATTGGTATGGTTGCTATTTCAGCTATAGATATAGCAATCTGGGACTTAATGGGAAAACTAACAAAAAAACCAGTATTTAAACTTCTTGGGGGAAGAACAAAAGAAAAGATACCGGTTTATTACTCAAAGCTATATTCTGGATCAATTAAATCAATGCAAGAAGAGGCGGATAAAGAAAAGAAAAATGGCTACCAAGGATTCAAGGCGCGTGCAGGTTTTGGACCAAAAGATGGCCCCAAAGGAATGAAAGAAACTGTCAAACGTATTGAAGCCCTTAGAGAAGTTCTTGGGTATGAGGTTGATTTAATGCTTGACTGCTATATGGGATGGAACCTTGATTACGCTAAACGCATTTTACCCATGCTTGAAAAATTTGAAATGCGCTGGTTAGAGGAGCCAGTTCTTGCTGATGATCTTAATGGTTATGCAGAGTTGAATGCAATGGGAATTATCCCTATATCAGGTGGTGAACATGAGTTTTCAGTTTTCGGATGCCACCAATTACTAGAAAAAAAAGCTGTGAGCATTCTTCAGTATGATACAAACCGTGTAGGAGGTATTACTGCTGCACAAAAAATAAATGCAATTGCAGAAGCATACCAGGTTCCAGTAATACCACACGCAGGTCAAATGCACAATTATCATCTAACAATGGCAAACGTAAACTGCCCAATTGCTGAATATTTTCCTATGTTTGATGTGGAAGTAGGAAATGAACTTTTCTATTATATTTTTGAAGGAGACCCAGTTGCCATGAACGGCTATCTTGAATTAGATGATGACCAACCTGGTCTTGGAATTACTATCTCAGATAAGCATCTTCACAACTTTGATATTTCAGAATAGTAATTAAGATGATTTTATAATTTGCTTGGTATTTATTTTTTATCAAATCAAGTTATAGTAATTTTGAAAATATATTAAAAGTACTTAAAAAAAAGCAAAATAGCAATATAAATAAGTATAAACTTTCATTAGTCCTCATTTATTTATGAAGGATTTTTAATTTTTTTAATATTAAGGAGAGAAATATGAACTATTTGCCAAAATCTTTGGCTACGGGTTTTGTATTGGCTTTGTTTGCTTCATCAGCAGTATTTGCAGCGACACATCCAGTAACAGGAGAAACTCTTGCCGAAGACCA
>ENA-ORDR01000457-ORDR01000457.1-marine-metagenome-genome-assembly--contig:-NODE-457-length-21006-cov-3.249606_pt1 | contig 21006 bp, 19 predicted proteins | sample MGYA00240993_ERZ508538 | MGnify/ENA primary metagenome ERZ508538 (study PRJEB26207, sample SAMN05421999) | marine metagenome | isolation source: Monterey Bay, California, USA | place: USA:Monterey Bay... | reverse complement strand
CCCAGAATAAATATATTTTTAAAAGGTTTCATATTTCCTCCAATTTTTCATAAAATTCCTTTATTTGAAATTATGTCCTACCAAGAACTTGATTGATCCCGTTGCTCATTTCCAACATCCAGAAGGCAACCGAATTAACAGAATTCGAAAATAGCAAAAATGCAAATAGTATAAGCAACAAGCCCATTGCTTTTTCAACTTTACTCAAATGGGCTCGAAAACGTGAAGTAGCGTGCAAGAAAGGTTTAATAAATGCGGCAGCCAGCATAAAAGGCAATGTCAAACCCACACCAAAAACTAAAAGAAGGCCAACACCTCTAAGAGCTGTCTCTTCAAAAGATGCTGTAAACAAAACTGCTGCCAGCACTCCACCAACACATGGGGTCCATCCTGCAGCAAATGCTAGGCCTACAATGTAAGAGGTCAGAACCGACATTTTTGACGTATTACCTACCTGCAGATTAAATTGTCTGTTCAAAAACCCTATACGAACTACACCCAGAAAATGCAGTCCAATAAGAAAAATTATCGCAGAAGCCAAATATCGAAACTCATCAATATAAGACTGGAAGGTCTTCGATATAGAGAAGGCTGCCGCGCCTAGTAATACAAAAACACTTATAATTCCTAATGAAAAAGCCACTGACGATATAATAGCTCTGTATCGAATATCATCCGGAAGTTTTCCGTCTTCGTTAAACGAAGCCATTCCAACACCAGCCATATAACTTAAATAAAAGGGCACAATAGGGAGAATACATGGTGAGAAAAAAACTAGAATACCCCCAAAAAACGCCCCTAAAATTGAAACGTCTAACATAACGAATCCTTGCAAACCCACATATTCAATTTATGTGATATAACCACAAACTCGTCAATCGGAGTTAAAATGCACCTGATAAAAAAAATCGTCCTTTTGATTTTTACAGTGCCTATTCTTTCTGAGAATTTGATGGCAGCAGAACTGATAATGGTGGAACAGCAAGGCTGTTACTACTGTGAAGAGTGGAAAGACCAACTAGGACACATTTACCCTAAAACTCCAGAAGGCAAGTATGCCCCATTAAAAACTTTTGATATCACCGAGGTTGATGGAATTAAGGGACTGGAGAGAGACGTCATATTCACGCCCACATTTATTTTAATGGAAAAAAATAAGGAATTGGGCCGACTAGAGGGATATTCTAGCGAAGACTTTTTCTGGGAATTATTGGAAGTGATCCTCGAAAAGGAAACTGAGTATACTGCTCCTAAAGTAATAAAAACAATTAATTGATGAGCTTAAGGTTATTAGAATTTGTAGAAAAGGTGAGAATTTATGTCACTGCCAGTCATTACTAAAGAGACAACTCAAAGCGAATTAGACGCAATAGTTCAGAAAGCAAAGTCAGCATCCTGCTTTTTAAAGGCTATAAGCCATGAAGGCCGCCTTATGATCCTTTGTCATCTTGTATCTGGAGAAAAATCTGTGACTGAACTTGAAGACTTAATTTTAGCTCGGCAGGCTGCGGTATCTCAACAATTATCAAGACTAAGACTAGAAGGGCTAGTTATTCCGAGGCGAGACGGTAAAACGATATACTATCGCCTGGTCGATGACAAACCTAAACAAGTTTTAGAGATAGTTTACGATTTATTTTGCCGCGACAATTAGATTTAATTGAGAAATTAATAGCGGTTAAATATTACTGATATTCTGTTAATCGCGCAACGTATCTTGCAAGGGTATCGATTTCTAAATTTATAGGGTCGCCAACTTGGGTCGCATCCCATGACGTTACTTTTTTTGTGTGCGGAACCAAATTTATTCCAAATGTATTATCTTGCACCTCATTAACAGTTAAAGACGTACCATTTAAAGCGACAGATCCTTTTGGAGCAATAAAACGGGCTAATTCCCTGGGCACTTCGAACACAAATCTGGTACTGTCACCTTCATCTTTAATGGATGAAACTTTTGCAATTCCATCCACGTGACCAGAAACAATATGTCCACCAAGCTCGTCTCCAACTTTCAGTGAGCGCTCTAAATTCACCTTATGACTAATTTCCCAAAGACCAGTTCCTATAATCGTTTTAGAGACAGTCTCTGCGCTGATCTCAACATCAAACCAATTGTTCCCAAAATCTACTGCCGTGAGGCAAATTCCATCACAGGCTATAGATGCACCAAATGCAATTCCTTTTGCATCATAATTTGTTTTTATCCGAGCACGAAGGTCACCTTTCTTTTCTAATTGGATAATCTCACCCACATCTGTGATTATTCCTGTAAACATCTGAGATTAAGCTCCAAAAATATTAAAAATTATTAATTACGGTAACCTATAAAATTTTTCAGCAAAAGTGTATCAATTAAGAAATATTTTAATTTTTGATATTTTTGTCAGTTGGGTGCCAAATATTTAAAACTTCAGTATCAAAAGATAGTGTTTGATCCAACCGCCAACGTTTTGCATCAATCAACGCATTAATCCCCAATTCCCCAATACTGGGAACCCCATCAGCTCCAACAATCAAGCCTCCATGAAATGTAACTATTTCATCAACCAGTTTTGAGCGAATAAGCGAGGCCGCAAGCTTGCCACCTCCTTCACAAAGTAGTCTCGTTATCCCTTGATCTGATAATTTTTGCATAACACCTTTTAAAGAAATACCAAAATCATCAACTTCGCATTCAAACAATTTAGCTCCTAATTGTAACCATTTACTCCTAAGCTCTTCACATACTCCGTTTGAGTGGAATATCCAAACTGGCTGTTCATGAATTGTCTTGGCCAAATTACTTTTTATTGAAATTTCCAAACCGGAACTCAATACGATTCTGCATGGCTGTATACAAGTTCCCAAATCTCTCACATTCAGACTAGGATCATCGGATATTACTGTTCCACTTCCAACCATAATGGCATTATGTTTCCGCCTCATATTATGAACAAAATGACGAGCAGAAGAGCCAGTTATCCACTTACTATCGGCTGTTCTAGTTGCAATTTTTCCATCGAGACTTGCAGCTAACTTGAGCGTAATCCAGGGTCGACAGCTACTCTGAGAAGAAAAAAAACCAGCGTGATCCAGGGAAGCCTGCTCAGATAAAACACCAACTTTAACCTCTATCCCAGCAGCATTTAGAATAGATATTCCTTTACCATTTACTCTTTTATCTGGATCAATGGCTGCCACAACGGCACGCTTTATACCTGCTTCAACAAGCGCATGCGCACATGAGGGCGTTTTGCCCTCGTGAGAGCATGGTTCCAAAGTTATATAAGCAGTAGCACCGTTTGCGGCTGAACCAGCCTGCTTTAGTGCCTGTGTTTCTGCATGTGGCCTTCCATGCGGGGCCGTGTAGCCTCTGCCAACAATCACGTCATTTTTTACCAGCACACATCCAACACTTGGGTTCGGCGAAGTTTGACCTAAATTACGACGCCCAAGCGAAATCGCTAATGCCATATAGCGTTCATCTGACACTGGAATTAGGCTTTATCGTCTGTATCTGGTGGTCTGAGTTCGGATACAAACTTATCAAAATCATCAGCTGCTTGAAAATTTTTGTAAACGCTAGCAAACCTAACATAGGCTACGGTATCAATTCGCGCCAAAGCTTCCATAACAATTTCACCAATTTTATTAGAATTGATGTCAGTTTCTCCTAAACTTTCAAGGCGACGGACGATGCCAGATATCATCTGCTCCATCCTCTCGTGTTCAACAGGCCTTTTTTGCAAAGCTATACGAATAGATCTCTCTAGTTTATCTCTATCAAAGTCTTCACGCTTTCCATTTGATTTTATGACTACCAAATCTCTTAGTTGAACGCGCTCATATGTTGTAAAACGGCCACCACAAGCGACACAAAATCTGCGTCGTCTTATAGAAACATGGTCTTCTGCGGGTCTTGAGTCTTTTACCTGTGTATCAATATTACCACAAAACGGACAACGCATTACTACACCTCTTGTTGTAATCTCTCAATCTGGATCTTGCGCACACTTATCCACAGTTAGAATAAAAAATAAACAACAAATTGTGTAGTGTGAATTTTTTACGCCTATATAAAGTAAATCAAGCTAATAGAAGAGACGCGGCTATTTCTCTTTTACGTGGACTTGCGCGATGTTCAACAAGGTAAATTCCCTGCCAGGTACCAAGTGTCATTTTACCATTTACTACGGGGATGGATAATGTCGTGGGCAGTAGCCCAGATTTGATATGAGCAGGCATATCATCAGGCCCCTCATAAGTATGGGTTAAGTAAGACATTTCTGGAGATGAACTGGGGGGAACTAATTTCTCAAGATACTGAATAAAGTCAAATTTTACTTCTGGATCAGCATTTTCCTGAATCAAAAGGCTAGCTGAAGTATGTTTGACCAAAAGTGTCAAAAGCCCATTCCCCTCAAGCCATTTTGCTACTTGGGTTGTTACTTCGTAAAGACCAGGGCCATTTGTCAAAACAATAAAATTATTTATTTTCATATTCAAAAAAATAGAACAGTATTTACTGACTAAAACGAATACCGTTATTGATCAAGGAAACTTCGTAATTTTCTGCTCCTGCTGGGGTGCTTTAACTTTCTCAAAGCTTTAGCTTCAATTTGCCTAATTCTTTCCCTGGTAACACTAAATTGTTGCCCCACCTCTTCGAGAGTATGATCGGTATTCATCCCAATACCGAACCGCATTCTTAAAACTCTCTCTTCTCTAGGTGTTAGTGAAGAAAGAACCCGAGTAGTTGTTTCTTTGAGGTTTTCTTGAATGGCGCTGTCTAACGGAAGTACAGCATTTTTATCTTCTATAAAGTCACCCAATTGTGAATCTTCTTCATCCCCAATCGGAGTTTCTAAAGAAATTGGTTCCTTAGCAATCTTCATAACCTTACGAACTTTTTCAAGAGGCATTTGCAGTTTGGCAGCTAACTCTTCAGGAGTTGGCTCTCTTCCAATTTCATGAAGCATCTGTCTGCCAGTACGCACCAGTTTATTTATTGTTTCAATCATATGAACTGGGATTCTAATGGTCCTAGCTTGATCTGCTATAGAACGCGTAATAGCCTGACGTATCCACCAAGTCGCATAAGTCGAGAACTTGTACCCACGGCGATATTCAAATTTATCAACCGCTTTCATGAGTCCAATATTACCCTCCTGGATCAAGTCTAGGAATTGCAAACCACGATTGGTGTACTTTTTGGCTATTGAAATCACTAATCGCAAATTCGCTTCAACCATTTCCTTTTTAGCTTGACGGGCCTCTTTCTCGCCCTTCTGCACTTGGGAAACAATTCTTCTAAATTCAGAGATATCTAGACCGACATATTGTCCCACTTGCGCCATATCAGATCTTAATTCTTCAGCCTTTTCTCGTGATTTATCAATGAACATTTGCCAACCACGACCAGTTTTTTCAGCCATCCGGTCAAGCCAATTAGGGTCTAGTTCGTATCCCCTATACTCTTCGATAAAATCTCTCCGATTGATACGCGCTTGATCGGCTAATTTTACAATTGACCCATCAATCTGCATTATTCTTCGATTTATACCATAAAGTTGGTCTATTAGGGCTTCAATTCTGTTATTATGAAGGTGTAACTCATTAACTAATTCAACAATTTCTGATCTCAAAGATTGATAATGTTTCTCTTGGGTTTCAGTGAAATCGCTTCCATCGTTTAAAGTTGCAGATATTCTATCGTCCTGCATTTCAGATAACTGTGAATAATCTGCCGCTATGCGATCTAAACTTTCCAAAACACGCGGTTTTAATTCGGCTTCCATTGCCGCTAGTGACATGTTCGACTGGTCATCGTCCTCATCATCATCGTCATCGTTAATAATTGGGTTGCCATCAGCATCTAACTCTTCTCCAGATTGTTTTACTGGAGCACCATTAACGTTAGAGGTTTTCACGACCTTTTGATCATCAACCTCTTCTCCCATTTGATTTCCAAATGTAGCCTCAAGATCGATAACATCTCTCAGCAAAATATCCTCGCTTAAAAGCTCATCTCGCCATATTGTAATCGCTTGAAAAGTAAGTGGGCTTTCACACAAACCCAAAATCATTGTGTTTCGACCAGCCTCTATCCGCTTTGCAATTGCGATTTCGCCTTCTCTACTGAGTAACTCAACAGAGCCCATTTCCCGAAGATACATGCGCACCGGATCATCTGTTCGATCTAACTTTTCCGTATCCCCACCAGAAACAGCAACGTCTTTAGTTTGGTTTACTGCGACTAAGTCTGTAACTCGACCTTCTTCTTCTTCAACATCTTCGTCTTCTATGATGTTTATGCCCATCTCTGACAGCATCGACATAACATCTTCAATCTGTTCCGAAGAAACTTGATCTGGCGGCAAAACATTATTCAATTGATCATAAGTTATGTAACCGCGCTCTCTCGCTTCAGCGATCATCTTCTTGACCGCGGCCTGACTCATGTCTAATGCCAAGTCGGCTTCTTGTTCATCGGTTTTCCGAACTTCTGTATCTTTTGCAGCCATGATTAGCTCCTGAGGCGTATCGAGTGATTCGTATTTCCGAATCAATAGCGTGAACTTTTGATTCGCACACCCATATAACTTAATAATCTCGGTTAATTTTCATGATTTTTAGATTTATTAAAGGTATCTTGGGAAATTTCTTCCAAAAGTGCGTCAAACTGACTTTTTTCTTCTCTATTTAATTTTACTCCATTAGGAGCAGTTTCAAAATTATTTAGATCGTCTTTTTCTGATTTATTGCTACTAAGTCTTACTTGTGTTGCTTGGCCAAGTCGCCAAAATGCTGTTTCGTCTAGCTCCTCAGCTGAGGAATTCACAACTTCTTGTAGCTCAGCATCCAAACCACGCTGAATTTCCAATTTTTTAATCTCATCCAATAAGATCAATTCAGCTTGTTGAGGATCATTTTTGGTCCCAAGACAAGGTATAATGTTTACGTAGCTTTGTTTAAAGAGCTTCCCAAGAGCCTTATCACCAAATTTCTTTTCAAGGTTTTCTGTTATCTCTTTGTACCCCAAGTGTCCCATATTTATAATTTCATCTAATAACGAAACGTGGTCCTTAGAGTTCCAATCCATTGTGGTTAGTTTTTCTTTATTAGTTTCAATTAAATTTGGATATTTAACTAAAATAGCAAGAATGACTCCTTCTTTAAAAGAAATAAAGTTTTTCTTATCAGAATTTGCAATAAATGAACTTTTTATGGCGTTTCCCGTAGAAGTAATATTGTTAAGATCCGAAGATTTTTTTACAGTCTTTTTATTAAATGCGCCCCACTTTAGATCTTTAAAGTATTGCTGGTAATGATATTTAAGCTGCCTATCGCGAACATTTGAAATTGCTTGATCTAATTTTTTATCAAGAGCTGCCCTTGCGTCTGGATTATCAAAAGAAAGACCCTCTGTTTCCCTTTTCCAGAGCAAGTCACCTAAAGAAATAGCATCATCAACTAAATTCTGCATAGCATCCCTACCCCGTTCTTGAATTAGATCGTCAGGATCATATCCTTCAGGCATCAAAACGAATTTAATTGTTTTTCCCGTTTCAATTAATGGAAGAGCAACATCTATCAACCGATAAGCGGCATTGATGCCCGCTCGATCTCCATCAAGCGCAATCACAGGGTTAGGACTTATTCGCCAGATCAAAGCTAATTGGTCTTTTGTTATAGCTGTACCCAAAGGAGCAACAGAAGCTTTAAAATTAGCCTGCGCGAGCGCGATAACATCCATATAGCCTTCTGCTACGATCAATGATGATTGTTTGTTAAGGGCAGATCTAGCAGCACTAACATTATAAAGGCTTTTACCTTTATCAAATAATTTGGTTTCCGGAGAATTAAGATACTTGGCACGAGCATTTTGTGACATTGCTCGACCACCGAAGGCTATACACCGATCTCTAGAGTCTCGAATTGGATACATTATGCGATCTCTAAATCGATCATATACCGCGCCACCATCGTCAGAAAGAATGCACATTCCAGTATCAATTATATGTTCTTCTAAAATATTTTTATCTTTCAGATAATCAAATAGTTCGGTTCTATTATTGGATGCAAATCCGAGTTCAAAATTATCGATTGTAGCTGAAGTTAATTTTCGAGAATTGATATAATCTCGAGCTTTTGCACCTTGTGCCGAATTTAATGAGCGTTGATAAAATCTAACTGATAGATCCATAATCTTAAAAAGTTCATCCCTATAGCTGGACTTTTCTTTTGCTTGTGGATCTTGTTCGGGCATTTGAAGGCCCGCCTCTTTAGCTAATATTTGAACTGCTTCAATAAAATTCACATTTTCAGTTTCTTTTACAAAAGATATAGCATCGCCTTTTGCATGACATCCAAAGCAATAATAAAAACCTTTTTGATCATCTACATGAAATGAGGCTGTTTTTTCCTGATGAAAGGGACAAGGAGCCCACATATCACCTTTATTCTGGTTTGACTTTTTCAAGTCCCATGACACTTTACGACCAACAACTTGGGTTACACTAACTCGTGAACGTAACTCTTCTAGGAAACCAGGTGGCAAACTCATAATGCAAATATCGATTCAGATTTACTCAGAGTCCAGAGTATATATCAATTTCATCAACTTAATATTATCCTAATGGCGGGCAACTACTGTTGAAAGTGCTTGGGTCAATTCATGGCAGAGTGTTTTTGCCATTGAACGAAATCCATACACATCAATTGTATCTGTGCCTACCCGGTGAAGGGTAACATTTACATGCATCAAACTGGTACGAACAACGTCACCACTTTTAAATGCTTTCAATCTTACATCAATTGGACTTAATCGCATTAGAACGTCTTCAATTGAGCCACCACTCATCCTCAAAATTACCCAAGCATCACTTTGATCTGTCAAAATTCCAAAATTTGTTAATTTCTCATCAGGCTTTGCACCCACTAAAAGCGTATGCTGTCCAAACCACAAAGCTCGTGCGCCTTCTCGGCCAGTAGCACGCCCCTTACGAGGAATAGCCAGTCCATGGGATTTTTTTAACTGTTCAGATAATTTTTTTGAATTTCCTTTGTATTCAGAAATTGACGTGAGATTTAACGAAAGCATTTCCACGATAGTAGTGTTTGAAAGTTTAATTGGCGTCAGCCCATCAGCAGCTGATTTAGTTAATAATTTAATCACGAAGCCGATCTCCTTTTGGATCAAATGACACAGTATTTACAACCTCACACTCAGTTTCAATACCTCTAAGATGATCTACCATCTTTATTCGATCGCCTAATCTTTCGTGACCATTCTTTAAGAAAGCTAAGCCTAGAAAGTGCCCAAAAGTTGGGGAAAAGCCAACTGATGTTACATAGCCTCTATCATTTTGCCGTATTGGATTATCATTTAGATCAAAAAGATGAGCACCTGCAACGATCTGCTTAATTGGTCCCACGGGTTTAATTGCAATAAGCTGCTCTCTTTCATTATCAAGCAAACCGGGCCGAGCAGCCGATGTCTTTCCAATACAATCCTTTTTCTTGGAAACCATACGCTCCATACCTAAATCGAAAGCGGTTACCCTTCCGTGAATTTCAGCATGTGTTATAAAGCCTTTTTCTAGTCGCAGGACATTTAAAGCTTCCATTCCATAGGGCCCTCCGCCTATTTCCTCCGCACGAGAGACTAATAAACGAAAAAGACTTTCACCATATCTAGAAGGTACAGCTATCTCATAACCATGTTCTCCACTGAAAGAAATTCTAAATAAGCGACCCACTTCTCCCAAAACACCAATGGATGCGCATGACATAAAGGGAAAAGTGTCTGAAGTAATCGGCTGATCCAGCACAGCATTAATCAACTCTTGAGATTTTGGCCCAGCTATTGCGAATTGCGCCCATTGCTCAGTGACTGAAATAAAACTTAAATCCCATTCAGGATGAAGGCATTGATGAACAAAGTCTAAATGACGCATTACTTGTCCAGCTGCGGCGGTAGTGGTGGTCATTAAGTAGTGGTTTTCGGCTAAACGTGCTGTTGTTCCATCATCCATCACATGCCCATCTTCACGAAGCATTAATCCGTATCGAACCTTACCAACTTTGAGAGTACTAAACATATTAGTATAAACAAAATCTAATAGTTTATGGGCATCAGGGCCCTGGATATCTATTTTTCCAAGTGTTGAAACATCGCATACACCTACGTTGGAGCGAACCATTTCGACTTCGCGGTCACATGACTGACGCCAATTGGTCTCCCCAACCTCTGGGAAATAGCTTGGTCGGTACCAAAGACCTGCTTCAACCATTGGAGCTCCACGATCGACAGATGCGATATGAGAAGTTGTATGGCGCTGGGGCGCAAAACCAATTCCTTGCGCGTTTTTACCCATAGAGGCAATTGACACAGGCACAAAAGGAGGGCGAAAAGTAGTTGTACCAGTTTCAGGAATTCCTTGACCCGTTGCATCCGCTAAAATCGCCAGAGCAGCAACATTTGAATTCTTACCTTGGTCAATTGCCATACCTTGAGTTGTATAACGCTTCATATGCTCAACAGATTTGAAGTTTTCTCGAACAGCTTGCTGAATATCTTTAACAGTGACATCATTTTGGTAATCGAGCCAAGCCCTACCTTTTCCTTCTACTGACCACTTTGGTGCGATCTCATATTTTGTTATTTCCACTTTTGGTAATTTTTTTGATTTTGCAGTTTTTCCAGAAGCTTTTAATATAAGACTGACTTCTTTTTCCGCTGACGCAAAACACATGTGGGTATCCATCAAACCATTTGCCGCCCCAATAACAGCCATATTCGGGATTGCTCCAATTTTCGGAACAAAGCTTAGGATTTTTTCATCCCAAACTGGTCGAGCATTCATATGACAAGTTAAATGCACAGTTGGATTCCATCCCCCTGAAACAGCCAAACAATCAACTTCTATTGTAGTCTCCGTATTGCTTTTTTTCACAACAATAGATTTGAGACCATGGCGCCCAGAAGTATTTGAAACTTCGGCTCCATTATAAAATGGGACATTTAAATCAGTTTTACTGTCTTCGCGAGTGTCAATGATCGCAGCAACATCAATACCACTTTCCAATAAGTCCCTGGCTGTATTATGCGCTGTATTGTTATTGCAGAATAGTGCTACGGATTTACCCGTCGAAACTCCAAAGCGGTTAAGATACGTTCGTACTGCACCTGCTGACATAATGCCAGGACGATCATTATTGGGAAACGCTATAGATCTTTCAATCGCCCCCGCTGCCAGAATACTATGCTTAGCAACGATCCTCCAGAAACATTCAAGTGGCCGATCACCCCCTCTTTTGGGAAGATGATGCCCCACACGTTCAACTGCAGCAAAAGTTCCTTGATCATAAGCGCCAGTCACGGTGGTTCGCGAAAACAAACGTACGTTGTTCAATTCCTCTAAGTTTTTTACGGTTTTAGCAGCCCAAACACTACCAGGCATACCATCAACTTCTTCTGTTTCACTAATTAGGCGTCCACCAAAAATAGGCTCTTGTTCTACAATAATAACATCTAAACCAGCCTCAGCAGCGATTTTGGCTGCCATCAATCCTGACGGACCTCCACCTATAATCAGTAAGTCACAAAAAGTGTAAGCTTTTTCATAGGTATCTGAATTATGTAAGCCACTCAATGCACCCAGACCAGCTGCGCGCCGAATAAATGGCTCATATACCTTTTCCCAAAAACTTTTAGGCCACATAAAAGTTTTATAGTAAAAACCCGCACCTAAAAAATCTGAAAATAAATCGTTTGCAGATAGAATATCATAATGCAGATTTGGCCAATTATTTTGACTTTTAGTAATTAACCCTTCAAAAATTTCTTGGGTTGTTGCTCTAATATTTGGATCTTGAAATGCACCCTGCCCGACAGTAAGGAGAGCGTTAGGCTCCTCACTACCAGCAGTTAAAACACCCCTTGGTCTATGATATTTAAATGAACGGCCAAATAGTTTTTTACCCGATGCTAATAGTGCTGATGCAACTGTATCGCCCTCGAACCCTTTATAATCGCTTCCATCAAATTTAAAATTTACAAGCTTTTCACGATTTATAAGACCCTTTCCAGAAATCCTCACGACAATTCACCCTTTAAATCAATAGCCAATTCGGCAGTTTCAACCTCGTGAGTAACAGTATTTCGGGTTACTACTAACCAGGAATTACAACCACTTTCATGATACCACAAATCTCTCGTTACACCGGCTGGGTTTTCACGATTATGGAGATAATCATTCCATATATCTTCTGAGGCGTCAGGAGATGGCCTCTTCACTATTTTTGCATCACCAACGTAATAAAATTCTCGCCGATCTCTCTCTCCACAAACAGGGCACGGAATTCTCATAAAATTTTTCCTCTAATGAAGGTTGTGTTGAGAGCCGGTACCCTCTTCATCAATCAAACCATAACCTGTTTTAAATCTACTTAAACGAAATCCACTTGCTACTTCGTGATGTCGATCGGTTGCCATTAAATGAGCAAAACAATAACCCGAAGCAGGAACCGCTTTGAACCCACCATAACACCAACCACAATCGATATATAAACCATCTATACTTGTCTTATCGATTATCGGAGAGCCATCTGGCGTCATATCCATAATTCCTCCCCAAGAACGCAAAACACGCGCTTTTCCAATCATTGGCATTAAAGTCATACCAGCTTCCATAACATGCTCTTTCATTGGTAAATTTCCTCGCTGAGCATACGAGGTATAAAAATCCAGATCACCACCAAATACCAGTCCACCTTTATCTGATTGGCTTATATAAAAATGACCCATGCCAAAACTGACAACATGATCAATGCATGGCTTCAAACCCTCAGTAACAAAGGCCTGCAAAATATGACTCTCTATCGGTAAATTCATTCCTGCCATAGCTGCCAACTGTCCAGATCGTCCTGCGACCACAATACCAACTTTTTTAGTATTAATAGCGCCGCGAGTAGTTTGCACACCAGTAACACGACCTTGTTTAATATCTATACCCGTGACCTCGCAGTTTTGGATTAAATCTACTCCTCGAGTATCTGCGCCACGAGCATAGCCCCAAGCTACGGCATCGTGTCGAGCCGAACCTCCTCTGGGATGATATAAACCACCATAAATAGGAAAACGTGTTTGCTCAAAGTCCAAGTAAGGCAACAAATCTCGAACACCGTCTTTATCTAACAAAATAGCGTCATCACCCTGATTTATCATTGCATTTCCACGCCTTGCAAAAGCATCTCTCTGTCCATCCGAATGAAAAAGGTTTATCAACCCTCTTTTAGAATGCATGACATTGTAATTCAGATCTTGTTCCAAGCCTTCCCAGAGCTTCAAGGAGTGCGAGTAAAACTCCGAATTACCTGGCAAAAAGTAATTTGCTCTTACTATCGTTGTGTTTCGCCCAACGTTTCCTCCACCGAGATAACCTTTTTCTAAAACAGCTATATTCTTTATACCGTGATTTTTTGCTAAATAATATGCCGTGGACAGACCATGTCCACCACCGCCAATTATTAAAATATCATATTCCTTTTTGGGTTCTGGGTTTCGCCAATGCTCAGTCCAACCTTTATTTCCAGTTAAACCTTCTTTTAATATTTTTAGTCCAGAAAAGCGCATAATCTACTCCGGTGAAGCATAGTGTTATGTTGATCAATTTATATAAATAAAATCAAGACTTACAAACGATAAAACACAAATCTTTTTGACCAAATTTTTCAAACATCTCAAACTAAAAAAAATTCTTGCCAAGGAACAAAACGATAAAAACCTTATGGGCTTTTACTCTAGCAAATATCTGATACTACAGGTGAGATGAGTAGTAATCCTTCATTTAATAGACCTGACCAAGCAAAAGCATCCTTCAACGGCGAGAGAAGTTCAGAACAACCAAATATCGGGATGGTTTCATTAGGATGCCCAAAAGCACTCGTTGATAGCGAAAGAATCCTAACCAGGCTTCGTGCGGAAGGATATGGCATCTCCCCTGACTATGTAGGAGCCGATGCTGTCATAGTAAATACTTGTGGTTTTTTAGACAGTGCTAAAGCTGAAAGTTTAGAGGCAATTGGTGAGGCGATTGATGAGAATGGGAGAGTTATAGTTACCGGATGTTTGGGGGCTGAACCAGAATTTATAACTGGAGCTCATCCTCGCGTTCTTGCTGTAACTGGGCCACACCAATATGAGAGTGTTTTGGATGCAGTTCATCAAATAGCGCCCCCGAAACCTGATCCCTTTATAGATTTACTTCCTGAGACCGGGATTAAATTAACTCCTCGCCATTATAGTTATTTAAAAATTTCAGAGGGCTGCAATCATAAATGCAAATTTTGCATAATTCCTCAGATGAGAGGCCGGTTACAGTCCAGACCAGCACATGCAATAATTCGTGAAGCCACGAAATTGGTTGATAATGGCGTCAAAGAACTGCTTGTAATATCACAAGACACAAGTGCCTTTGGATTAGATCTCAAGTATGCAAGCGAGAAGGGTCATAGATCTCATATTAAAGATTTGGCTGGCGATTTAGGAAAACTTGGGGCTTGGGTACGCCTACATTACGTTTATCCATACCCTCATGTTCGTGATCTCGTTCCGCTGATGGCGGATGGATTAATACTACCTTATCTCGATATACCTTTCCAACACGCACACCCACAAGTTTTAAAACGAATGGCAAGACCTGCTGCGTCAATAGGAACTTTAGAAGAGATAAAAAAATGGCGCTCAGATTGCCCAGAGATCACACTGAGATCGACATTTATAGTGGGCTATCCTGGCGAAACTGAAGATGAATTTAATACCCTTATCGAATGGTTGGATGAAGCTCAATTAGATCGTGTTGGGTGTTTTAAATATGAAAATGTTGAAGGTGCGAGATCCAATTCACTACCCGATCAAATATCTGAGGATGTGAAACAACATCGCTGGGAAGTTTTTATGGAAAAGGCAGGGAGCATATCTGCTGAAAAACTTGCGAAAAAAATTGGGAAAGAGATTGATGTCATTGTTGACGAAATAGATAAAGAGGGCGCTATTTGTAGAACAAAAGCTGATGCCCCAGAAATCGATGGAAATCTTTTTATTGAGAATAATTTTGAAGAGATCAATGTGGGTGACATTGTAAAAGTCACTGTTACCGAAGCTGGTGATTATGACCTTTGGGGAACAATATCCAAGGATCAAAAATTTCAGTGAGATAAAAAACAAAATTAAGAACTTGCTATCTAAGTGTCTAAATCTATTTATTCGATATGACGACAAGAGTTTTATTTAACGAAGACTGCCCAATCTGCAACGCAGAAATCTGCCACTACATGAAGTATGCAGAAGCAAATGATATTGATCTTCATTTCGATAAATTAGGTGAGACAGATTTATCACTTTATGGCGTCAGCAAAGATCAGGGTGCAAAACGTTTGCATGTAATATCGGATGGTAAAGTAATCCACGGTTTACAAGCATTTCAAAAACTTTGGGCGCAAATGCCCAGATATAAATTTTTAGCGGTAATAACCGATATTCCAATAATTAGAGAAATTTCTGGGCTAGTTTATGACAAAATACTTGCACCAATTTTATATAAAACGCATTTAAACCGTGTGAATAAAAATTCCAACCGAAGCTAGATTTATATTAATTATAGGACGTTAAAAAATCCCTTGAATTAATTATTCATATAGGTTTGACCCAAAAATCGCACCAGGGTTCAATATACCTTTTGGGTCCATAGCTGATTTAATTAGTTTATTTTGTTTTAGTTTTATTGGATCAGAATATTTCACTAAATCATTAATCTTTAATCGCCCAATTCCATGCTCTGCACTGACAGACCCTCCATGTGAATGGACTAGATCATGGACGGTAGCCTTAATCGTTGGCCGTATGTGATTATAATCCCCCCGGTTTTCCCCTTTTTGAGGAAAAATATTAAAATGTAGGTTTCCATCTCCTAAATGGCCAAAACAGTTTATTCTAAAATTACCTAGTTCCAAAATTTCAAGCCTAGTTTCTTCTATAAAGCTATTTATCTCAGACAAAGGCAAAGAAATATCATGGCTTGATACTGAGCCAATCCTGCGATTTGCTTCAGGGATATTCTCACGTATCGCCCATAAGTCATTTTGCTGACTTACATTTTCAGCGAGAACACCATCAACCGCAAGCCCACTGGTTAAAATATTTTCAAAGAACTCGTTTGTATTTTCTTTTGTGCTAAATTTCCCCGGGTGGCCAATATCCAAGAGAACCATCCACTCTGGAATATTACTGAAGGGAAATTTAAGCATTAACTTTGTTTCCCTGAAAAAATGAATGCCCATCTTATTAATCAATTCGAAAGCAGAAATTGTTTCACCAAAAAATTCTTTTGTTTCGGAAAGTAATTTAAGAGCATCCTTTGGAGAGTTGACTGCAATTAAAGCTACAGTACGCTCTATTGGTTTTGGAAAAAGTTTCAGCGTTGCTGCAGTAATAATTCCTAGGGTGCCTTCTGAGCCTATGATTAAATTTTTGAGATCATAACCAGTATTATCTTTGTGCAGGCGCGACAATCCATTCCAAATTGAACCATCAGCAAAAACCACTTCCAAACCTAAGCATAAGTTTCTAGTGCTACCATATCGAAGGACATTAACGCCACCTGCGTTTGTTGCCAGATTCCCACCTATTTGAGCTGTTCCCTCGGAAGCCAAAGAAAGGGGGAAAATTTTTTTCTCTTTTTCTGCTGCATCTCTTAAATTAGACAAAATCACACCTGCTTCTACAGTTATAATATTTTCGTCTACGTTTAGAGACCGGATTTTATTCATACGTTCCAAAGACAATAGGATTCCTGCAGGCCCCTTATCCTGTATTTGCCCACCAACTAAGCCAGTGCCGCCACCGTAGGGAATTATCGGGATGTTTTCAGCATTAGCAGAGCTAACTATGGCTGAAACTTCTTTGACAGTCCTGGGTGACATTAAAATTGAACTGACCCCTTGCCACCTAGAGCGCGGTTCTAACAAATAGTCATCGGGCACAGCTGACGCTACCCCAGGAGATAAACCTGATTTCAATCGATTAATAAATTCTTCCGTCACCGGTTTTAAAGTCACGTCTTTTCCTCAACCGTTTTTTAACCAACACCTGCAGATGTCTTTCCTCTTCGATCGTAACGAAGTGCAGAATATAAGACGTGCGTCCGCCAGCGTCCATTGATCTGGATATATGCCTGCGCGACACCTTCATATTTAAATCCACATTTTTCAAGGACGCCACGAGAAGGCTTATTATCAGCTAAACAAGCACTTTCTATCCGGCTAAGGTCAAGTTCCGTGAAGGCATATTGCACAAGTGCATTTATTGCCTCCGTCATATACCCACGACGAGCAAATTCTTCACCAATCCAGTATCCCAGGGTTCCGCTTTGAGTTGGGCCACGTCGAATATTATCGAGAGTAATAGCTCCATATAGTTGATCCGTACCATTATCGAAAAGAAATAATGGCACACCAGTTCCTTGGTTGATTGCCCTCTTTGACCAATAAACTCTGTTTGAAAATGACTTACGCGTCAAATGATCTGAGGCCCATTTAGGCTCCCAAGGCGCCAAGAAGTCTTTACTTAAATAACGAACTGCTTTCCATTTCTTAAAATCAAAATGCATGGGCGGCCTAAGTATCAGCCGTCTTGTAACAATCTTAGTTTTTTGCCTAAATGAAAACATTAAGCTGCTCTAAGTGCATCCAATTCCTGCAAGGACGGTGCGGATGAAATTGGGCCATAAAGAGCCATAGCAAACTTTGCTTCTGTCGTTACATGTTCAGCATAAGTTTTAACTTTATCTAAGTTAACCAAGTCAATCTTTTCAATTGTTTCATCTAAACTAGGAACTTTTCCCCAAATTTGAATCATTCTGGCAAGTCTTTCAGCTCTACTCGAGGGGCTTTCCAACCCCATAAGCAAACCAGCCTTCATTTGCGATCTGGCTCTGGTAACTTCAACTTCTGAAAGATCCATCGCAGCTCTTTTCAGCTCATTAACTGTTAAATTTGCTAAATCAGGTATTTGCTCTGCCGAAGTACCCGCATAAATAGTCGTCAAGCCTGTATCCGAAAAGGCTCCCGCCTGTGCGAAAATAGAATAGCACAACCCACGCTTTTCTCTAGCCTGTTGAAATAACCGTGATGACATGCCACCACCCAGTGCAATAGAATAGACTTGGGCAGTATAGATATCAAGGCTTCTATAACTTGGGCTTTCAAAAGCCAGTGCAAAATGAGCTTGCTCGAGTTTTTTATCCCTTCTAAATTCTCCACCTGAAAAAGCTGCAGGTCCAGATTGATGTAATAACTTTGGTTTTTTAAGATCACCAAAAGCTTTTTCAGCGAGCTTGCAAAGCGTATCATGATCAACCCCACCAGCTGCAGAAAGTATCATTCTATCGGGACTGTAGTGTTCGTTTACAAAAGTGGATAAGTCCTCTCTAGAAAACCTTGAAATATTCTCACTAGGTCCAAGAATAGACCGCCCTAACGACTGCTCAGGGTAAGCAGTCTCTTGCAACCAATCAAAAACTATATCGTCTGGCGTATCTAAAGTTTGACCAATTTCTTGAAGTATAACTCCGCGCTCAACATCCAACTCACGTTGTTCAAATACAGAATTTCTTAAAATATCAGATAATATATTAGCTGCCATTTCGACATCATCGTTTAAAACCCTCACGAAGTATGCAGTTGTTTCTCTTGAAGTGTAGGCATTTATATATCCACCTACATTCTCAATCGCTTCTGCTATCTCCAAAGCTGACTTTGTTTTTGTTCCCTTGAACGCCATATGTTCGAGAAAATGAGCTATACCGTTCTGCTCAAGCCGTTCATGGCGACCACCTGCGGAAATCCAAATACCTAGAGAGGCAGATTTTAGACCCGGCATGTTTTCTGTAATTACTTGAAAACCGTTACTTAATGTATGGTGACGTATGCTCATATTTAAATCCGTTCTTTTACAACAGCCTGGATGGATTGAAGATTATTTTCAACATTTGTTATTCTCTCATCAAGGTCAAATAGATCAGCCATGCGAGACGGCAACTCAGGAAATACTGATGTCGCATTTTTGACAGCTTTTGGGAATTTAGCTGGATGGGCTGTAGCAAGAGTTACCATAGGAATGTCAGGGTTACGTTGTTTTCTTGCAGTAAGCACACCTATGGCAGTATGAGGACATAGCAACTCAGAGTATTTTTTGTAATTATAGGTGATCTCCGAATGAGTTTCTTCCTCAGAAGCCCGTCCACTATCGAAATTCTTTCGCAACATTTCTAGAGCACCTCCAGAAATATTAAACTGCCCAGTGCTTTTAAGTTGCTCCATCAAATTGGATACTTCGCTACCATTACAATCCGTGGCGTAAAAAATCGCCCGTTCAAAGTTAGAACTTACCTGAATATCCATAGATGGGCTTATACTCGGTAGAACTCTATCTGTTTTATAAACTCCAGAACTCAGGCACCTATGCAATATATCGTTTTGATTAGTAGCCACTACTAAACGATCAATCGGAAGACCCATTTTTTTAGCAATAAAACCAGCGAAGATATCCCCAAAGTTTCCAGTGGGCACGCTAAAACTTATTTTTTTATTTGGTGCTCCCAGCTTAACTGCCGATGAAAAATAATAAACCACCTGCGCTAAAACCCGCGCCCAGTTTATTGAATTCACACCAGCCAAATTTACACCATCGCGGAAATCAAAATCATTAAACATATCCTTCAAACGAGCTTGACAGTCATCAAAATGACCATTGATCGCAATCGCATGAACATTTTTTTCGCAAGGAGTTGTCATCTGCCGTCTCTGAACATCTGAGACACGCCCCTTTGGATATAAAATAAAAACGTCTACAGAATCTAAACCACGAAAGGCTTCAATCGCAGCACTCCCAGTATCTCCACTAGTTGCACCAACAATAGTTACTCTTGATTTTTTACGTTCTAATGCAACTTGGAAAAACTGGCCGATAAGTTGCATGGCAAAATCTTTAAAGGCCAGAGTTGGACCATGAAATAACTCCAAAAGGAAATGATTACTTTCTAATTCAACTAGAGGCGCTCGCTCTTTATGCCCAAAGTGTAAATAAGCTTTGTTTATAATTTCAATTAGTTCATGATCAGAAAAACAATCTCCAACAAAGGGTGAAATAACTTTAAAAGCTATTTCCTCATAACTTAGATCTGCCATGGATAGCATATCATCGTGAGAAAAGTTTGGGATTGATTGGGGAACGTACAAGCCACCATCTCTTGCAAGACCGGTTAACATAGCTTCTTCAAAATTTAAAACCGGAGCTTTACCTCGGGTAGATATGTACTTCATATTTCACGGCCTCTACTGACGCTCGTTCTATAAATGAAAAATACTCCCATCCCAAGCCAAATAAACGCTAACGAAAACCACGTGATTGCATACTGTTTGTGGTTGTTAGGAATATTCTCTGTATCTATAGGAAGTGGATCAAGATGGATAATTGAGGGAGTGAAGCTTTTCGCAACCACTAGGATAGGTTCTGTACCCAGTTTTTTTGATAATGCATTTACATCACGGGCGAACCAAATATTATTTTTTTGATCGGGATCTGGTGTAAAAAAATCAACTTCGTTGGGCCAATGTAAATTCCCAATTATGTTCAGACTACCATTTAAACTTATATTTGATGCCAATTCATGGCGTATAAAACCTAAATCTAATAAGATAATATTTCCATTTTCCAGTTCCAATGAAGAAATTATTCGGTAACCAGCCCCAATAAATTTTTGGCTAGCCAAAACTTTAATATAGTTTCCTGTTAATTTTCCAAAAATCTGTACCGGCATATATTTGTGATCTGATTCTAGAACTTCGGAGGGCAAACGCTGGGGTAATCCAGAAATTTTACTGTCAATATCCACTAAAACGGACTGCTTCCAAATAAGCCTTTCTAACTGCCATTGTCCTAAAGACAGCAAAATAGCAGTT
>ENA-ORDR01000456-ORDR01000456.1-marine-metagenome-genome-assembly--contig:-NODE-456-length-21045-cov-3.316816_pt1 | contig 21045 bp, 24 predicted proteins | sample MGYA00240993_ERZ508538 | MGnify/ENA primary metagenome ERZ508538 (study PRJEB26207, sample SAMN05421999) | marine metagenome | isolation source: Monterey Bay, California, USA | place: USA:Monterey Bay... | reverse complement strand
TTTCCATTGGGTGGTTTGCAGTCAAAATTTCACCGCTCTGGCAAACCAAACTCTATATAGACCTAAAATCTTTATCAGAGAAATCAAAATATCTCTTGTAAATAATTTTATCATTATCTGTTAAAATGTATGAGACTGTGATGGTCAAGCAGTGAAATTTGTTTAATAACAAATCTGTGAATATGAGGATAAAGATCTATGAAGAAATACAAAGTATTAGGTATTGGGAATGCCGTTGTTGATGTTATCAGTCAAAGTTCTGATTTGTTTTTAAAAAAAATGGACATCGAAAAGGGAATAATGCAGCTCGTAGATCGTGAAAGGGGAGAGTTACTTTACAACTCGATGGACAACAGAAAACAAGCTCCAGGTGGTTCGGTTGCTAATACTATAGCCGGCATTGGCTCACTTGGGCTTAGAACTGGGTTCATAGGTAAAGTGGGAAATGATGAATTAGGCACCTTTTATCGAAGCACTATGGAAGAAAATGGAACTGATTTTGTAAACGAACTTTTTGATCAGAGTGATCTTCCTACATCTCGCTCCATGATTTTTGTGTCAGATGATGGAGAGAGGTCAATGAATACATATCTTGGGATTTCAGCTGAATTAGGTCCAGAAGATGTTAACCTAGAAGTGGCTTCAAATGCAGAAATTGTTTTTTTAGAGGGTTATTTGTTTGATAAAGATAAAGGTAAGGATGCTTTTGTAAAACTGGCCAAAGAATGCCGGTCGGCGGGCGGTTTATCTGGAATAGCTATTTCGGATCCGTTTTGTGTTGAAAGGCATCGGCCTGATTTTTTGAGTTTAATTAAAAATGAGTTAGATTATGTGATCGGCAATAAAGAGGAAATAATGGCATTATTTCAAACCGATAATCTTGAAAATGCTCTATCAAAAGCTGCTGATATTTCACAACTCGTTGTGTGTACTCGATCTTCTGAGGGCGTAACTGCAATACAAGATGGAAATCGAGTGGATTTTAAAGTCAAGCCCATTACTCCGGTTGATGCAACTGGGGCAGGTGATCAATTTGCTGCTGGGTTCTTATACGGTTTAGCGATGAACAGTGAATTAGAAGTGGCCTGTTCAATGGGTTGTATTTGTGCGGAAGAGGTAATAAGCCACGTGGGCCCGAGACCAGAAGTAAGCATGATAAATAAGTTTTCAGAAATGAAACTCATTTAGTAAATATTAGTTACAGCTGTTCGTTAGAGTAAAAATTCTGAGGTAGAAAAAATGAGTTATGATTATGACGACGATAATATTTTTGCAAAGATTTTACGGGGAGAAATTCCAAATAAAACTGTCCTAGAGACAGATCATACTCTAGCTTTTGAAGATATAAGCCCAGCTGCCCCTGTTCATATTCTCGTAATACCCAAAGGACCATATGTTTCCTTTGATCACTTTGCTAATGAGGCAAGAGATGAAGAAATTATCGATTACACAAGGGCTATTGGTGAGGTCTGCAAGATTACGGGTGTTCAACCTTCATTTGGCGGCACAGGATTTCGTTCAATAGCAAATGCCGGCCCAGATGCGATTCAAGAAGTTCCACATTTTCATACGCATATAATTGGTGGACGCAATTTGGGTAGAATGGTATCCCAAACTGACTAATATAGTAGCCATTAAACATTTTAAATAAATAAAGATTTTTGAGAAACTAAATGTCATTAGATGCGCCCGAGATAAAAATTGTTGATACATACAGAGTTGCCTGTGACGGTGGTGAAGGAGCACTAGGACATCCTAGAGTTTGGCTTCAAATTCCCAAGGAACAAGGCTGGGTTGAATGCCCTTATTGCGATTGTAGGATACAACATAGAGATTTAGCCCTTAAAGGCTAATCAATATAACAATTAAAATAGTTTTAAATAATTTTAGGCTAAAAGTGATAGTCACTGTTTGGAGACTAGTCTATTCTAATTGAGATATTTGGAGTCGGTCATGGGTTTTGGAAAAGGGCATCACTTACATTTGATTGATGGTTCAGCTTTTATTTTCCGAGCATACCATGCGCTTCCACCTCTCACAAGAAAATCAGATGGATTGCCCATTGGCGCTGTGAGTGGTTTTTGTAATATGCTAAATCGCTACTTAGAAGATATCGATGGGCCTGATGCGCCCACGCATGTTGCAGTAATTTTTGATCATTCAGGTCACAGTTTTAGAAATGAAATTTACGATCGTTATAAGGCAAATCGCCCACCTGCTCCCGAAGATCTAGTCCCTCAATTTCCATTGACACGAGAAGCCACGAAAGCCTTCAACATCGCCTGTGAAGAAATGGAAGGTTTTGAGGCAGATGACATGATCGCGACTTTAGCCTTTAGAGCTCGTGACGCAGGTGGCCGTGTTACAATCATCAGCTCTGATAAAGATTTGATGCAGTTGGTTGGTGATGGGGTTGAGATGTATGACGCCATGAAAAATAAGCGCATCGATAGAGAAGGTGTGTTCGAGAAATTTGGTGTTTATCCAGACCGAGTTATTGATGTTCAAGCGCTTGCAGGTGACAGTGTTGACAATGTGCCTGGTGCTCCAGGCATAGGTGTTAAAACTGCTGCGACATTAATTAATGACTTTGGCGATCTTGACGAACTATTACGCCGGTCAGATGAAATCAAGCAGCCTAAAAGGCGGCAGACGCTAATAGAAAATGCAGAACAAATTAAGTTATCCCGAGAACTTGTTACATTAGATTGTAATACGCCACTAGAATTTGGACTTGAAGACCTCGAATTTAACGCGCCTGTTCCGAATGAATTATTAGATTTTTTAGAAAAAATGGAACTTAGAACGCTTACTAAGCGTATTGCACAAAAATTTGGTGTAGAAACCCCAAAATCTGATAATTTGGATCTAGATAACAAAACCAGTTATTTGGAACAAATTCCATTTGATAGCAAAAAATATGAACATATCAAGACTGCGGACCAGCTTCAAACCTGGATTAATAAAATTTATGAAACTGGATATGTGGCTATAGATACAGAGACTACTTCGCTAAATGATATGTTGGCAGAGTTAGTTGGCGTTTCGTTGTCGGTAGAAATTGGTTTGGCGTGCTATATCCCCATTGGTCATAAAGAGGGGCAAAATGATGACCTTTTCGAAAATTCTCAATTGGTCGAAGGGCAGCTTGATTTAGAATTTGTTTTGGAGTGCTTAAGGCCGATTTTAGAAGATGATAGCATTCTTAAAATCGGACAAAATATTAAGTATGATGCAAAGGTTTTAGGCCGCTATGGAGTAATGATCACTGCATTTGATGATACAATGCTTTTATCCTATGCCTTGCATGGAGGGCTTCACAATCATGGAATGGATGCTTTATCGCAGAGATATTTAGAGCACTCACCAATTGCTATTAAAACGCTCATTGGTTCAGGAAAATCGGCGATAACCTTTGATAAAGTTAAGATAGATGATGCGGTTGCTTATGCCGCTGAGGATGCTGATATTACATTAAGACTTTGGAAAATTTTTAAGCAAAAATTACATTTATCTAGGGTGACAAAAGTTTACGAAACTTTGGAACGTCCTTTAGTTTCAGTCTTAGCTCAAGTTGAGAAAAATGGAATTAAAGTAGATAGAGAAACTCTAAGTCGAATGTCAAATGCCTTTGCCCAAAAGATGGCTAGTCTTGAGGCTGAGATTTATGAAATGGCTGGTGATACTTTTAATGTGGGAAGCCCGAAACAATTGGGTGAAATTATGTTTGATAAGCTGGGTTACGAAGGAGGTAAAAAAGGAAAAAATGGAGCCTATGCGACTGGCGCTGATATACTAGAGGATCTGGCGACAAATCATGATTTTCCAAAAAGAGTTCTAGATTGGCGGCAATTAAGTAAACTTAAGTCTACTTATACTGATGCGTTACAAGATCACATAAATCCAAATACTGGCCGCGTTCATACTTCATATTCTATTGCTGGAGCTGTTACTGGCCGTCTGTCATCAACTGAGCCAAACCTTCAAAACATACCAGTTAGGACAGAAGATGGAAGACGCATTCGAGAGGCATTTGTTGCTGAGAGCGGGAATATTTTAGTCAGCCTTGATTATAGTCAAATCGAGCTTAGAATTTTAGCTCATATTGCACAGATTGATGCTCTACAGCAGGCTTTTCACGACGGCTTGGATATTCATGCTATGACAGCTTCAGAAATGTTTAATGTGCCGCTAGATGAAATGACATCTGAAATTCGTCGTCAGGCAAAAGCAATAAATTTTGGAGTTATCTACGGGATTTCTGGATTTGGACTTGCAAGAAATTTACGTATCCCCCGTTCTGAGGCACAAGGATTTATAGATCGCTATTTTGAAAGATTTCCTGGAATAAAGGAATACATGGATAAGACCGTCAAATTCAGTAAAGAGAATAATTATGTTGAAACTCTCTTTGGTAGAGTCATTCACACGCCTGAGATAAACGCCAAAGGTCCAATGGCTGGTTTTGCAAAAAGAGCGGCTATCAACGCTCCTATCCAAGGTACTGCTGCTGACATCATTCGGCGTGCGATGATTAGAGTTCCAGACGCAATTAAAGGTATGCCAGCAAAAATGCTTCTGCAGGTGCATGATGAGCTTTTATTTGAAGTCAAAGAAGAGGATTATGAGGAATTGATTGCCAAGGTCAGGTCCATTATGGAAACGGCGTCACTCCCCTTTTTAAAAATGGATATACCGTTGTCGGTCGACGCTGGTCGCGGGTTAAATTGGGCAGAGGCACATTAAAAATGATGATAATTGATAATCTCCAATATGCGAATTGGTCGGAAAAAATATTCAATCAAATGAGAGAGGGAAATGTGGATGCTGTTCACGTGACCATCTCTTACCACGAGACATTTCGCGAAACAGTTTTGAATTTTGAAAAATGGAATCTTTGGTTTGAAAAATATTCTAACCTGATCATAAAGGGCACTACTGCGGCAGATATTGATTTGGCAAAAAAAACAAATCGAACAGCTATATTTTTTGGTTTTCAAAACCCCTCACCAATGGAAGACGATATTGGTTTGATTGAAATTTTGCATACCGTTGGGGCTCGCTTCATGCAACTGACCTACAATAATCAATCGCTGCTTGCTACTGGTTGCTATGAAGACCATGACGCCGGTATCACTAGAATGGGTAAGCAGGTCATTAAAGAAATGAACCGTGTTGGGATGGTTGTGGATATGAGCCATTCTGCAGATCAATCGACTATTCAAGCAGCAGAAATATCAGAACGCCCGATAGCGATCACCCATGCTAATCCTTTTTCGTGGCATCCTGCGCTTAGAAATAAAAGGGAAAAGGTGATAGACGCTGTCGTATCGAACGGGGGAATGATTGGGTTTTCATTGTATCCCCATCATTTAAACAATGGTTCTCAATGCACCTTATCTGATTTTTGTTCAATGATTGCTCGGTCTGCGGACAGATATGGAATTGGAAGTCTCGGTATTGGTTCAGATTTATGCCAAGATCAACCTGATAGTGTTGTAGAATGGATGCGAGTGGGGCGTTGGAGCAAAACAATTGATTACGGTGAGGGCTCTTCTGATCATCCAGGCTTTCCAAGGCAGCCAGACTGGTTTGTAGATAATAGAGATTTTGAAAATATTGAAAAAGGTTTAGTTGACGTTGGCTTTGATATGGATGAAGTCGAGTCTATTTTGGGTAAAAATTGGTATAATTTTTATAAAAATAATTTTAAAGCGTTAGATTGAATTATTTAACTCTTCGGATTTGATAATAGGAAAAAAAGCTGAGGCGGATTCGATCCCGAACCAATCGTCATTTTCGTATTTTTTATGTTGTCCAATATCAATAAGGCGATAGAAAGTTTTTCTATCTATCAACGCATCCAAACCGTTACGAATATGAATATACGGGGCTGGTTCGTCTGACACAGCATCTCTTACGACGCGTATTGGATTTTTGTCAGACGCAATAACTTCGTCGCCTACCTGAGTTTCAAATTTAAGTGCTTTTTCTCCAGTGATTTCAATTTCATTGAAGTCAACTGCGACGAATGGGGCATCATCTACTTTTATACCCACTTTTTCTATTGGAGTGACCAGAAAGTATTTGCCGTCTTCAATTTTTAAAATTGAAGAGAACAATTTGACCAGCTCAAACCTTCCAATGGGAGTACCCAAATAATACCATGTGCCATTACGCGCAATGCGAATATCTAAATCTCCACAAAATGGCGGGTTCCAACTCATCACTGGAGGTAAAGTCTTTGATTTTATTGCAGCACGAGCTGCTGCAGCAATACCTTCAGCGCTTGGAGTATTAGCTTTTTTATTATTCATAACTTATAAAAAACCTTTTTTCTCACTTTATTCAGTTTTGATGTGGTTGCCAAACAATCAAATTGGTTATAATACTTTACCAATATAGGGAGAAACAATGTATTTAACAGATCCAGACCCTAATATTTTAGCAAAAAAAATGGAGTTAGTTGACAAACTGCTATCATTTTTACCTAGCGACGCGGTCATTTATGATCCTCGCGAGACGCTTGCATATGAATGTGACGCACTATCTGCTTATAGATGTCCACCAATGGTTGCAGTATTACCACGCACTACTGAGGAAGTAGCCAACATCGTGAAATTATGCTGGGAATTAGATGTGCCCGTAGTTCCCCGTGGTTCTGGTACTTCTTTGGCCGGAGGAGCATTACCTACTGGCGATAGCTTGGTTCTTGGCGTTGCGCGAATGAATGAAACTCTAGAAGTTGATTACTCAAACAGATTAATGCGCGTTCAGACTGGTCGTACAAATTTAAGCGTGACCGGAGAAGTGGAAAGTGATGGCTTCTTCTACGCGCCAGATCCATCAAGTCAGCTCGCGTGTGCTATCTCAGGAAATATCGCTATGAATTCTGGTGGGGCGCACTGCCTAAAGTATGGCGTGACATCTAATAATCTTCTCGGTGTAAAAATGGTCACTATGCAGGGTGAAATTTTAGATTTAGGCGGAGCGCAATTAGATGCTTCTGGCTATGATTTGCTTGGTGTAATCTGTGGGTCAGAGGGACAACTTGGAATTGTCACCGAGGCCACTTTACGTATTTTACGCAAACCAGAAGGAGCATTACCCGTTTTGATTGGGTATAATGACAGTGAAGTCGCAGGGCAGTGTGTTTCGGATATAATAAAAGCTGGAGTTCTCCCAGTGGCAATTGAATTTATGGATCGGCCCTGTATTCGCGCCACAGATGCATTTTCTCAGGCCGGTTATCCGGATTGTGAAGCTTTATTAATTATTGAAGTAGAGGGTTCCGAATTAGAGATAGAGGAGCAATTGGCTAAAATTATTGTGATTGCAAATAAACATAACCCAGTAGAATTGCGCCGTGCAAAAAATACTGATGAGGCCAATAGAATTTGGCTAGGTAGAAAATCTGCTTTTGGAGCTATGGGCCAAATCAATGACTATATGTGCCTAGATGGTACAATACCCGTTTCAAAACTTCCTTTTGTGCTGAAACGCATTTCTGAAATGAGTAAGGAATTCGGATTGGATGTTGGAAATGTTTTCCATGCAGGAGATGGCAATATGCATCCACTAATTCTGTATGATGCCAATAAACCAGGCGATTTAGAAGTTTGCGAAGCTTTTGGGGCCGAAATATTGAAATTGTGTGTAGAGGTTGGCGGGTGTTTAACGGGAGAACATGGTGTCGGTATCGAAAAGCGTGATTTGATGCACATTCAATACTCGGCTGACGATTTAGAAGCGCAAATGTCAATAAAAGACGTTTTTGATCCTAAATGGTTACTAAACCCAACAAAAGTGTTTCCTTTAGACGCTTCTGTTAAAAGACGTGAAGGTGCCAGCCAAGAGACAGCTGCATGAGCATAGCTAACTTAGCTCCAAGTTCTGAAAGTGAGATTGCGGAGTTGGTCACCTCTGAAACTGAGCGCGTGCATATAGCGGGTGGGCAATCACGCTTACTAGCCACCGAAAAAAAAATCATCTCAACCTCTGCATTGAATGGAATAGTGGAATACGAACCTGGTGCATTAACGATGGTTGCAAAGGCAGGTACTCCTCTCTCTCTTATTAAGGAAACATTGCAAAAAGAAAGGCAACAACTTGCTTTTGAACCTCCTGAATTTAAGCATATTTTAATGTTGCCAGGTAATTCGACGATAGGTGGCGTATTTGCAACCAATGCAAGTGGGTCACGCCGCATTCAAGTCGGTGCGGCTAGAGATCATTTATTGGGTGTAAGGTTTGTTGACGGGTTGGGAAGAATTATTAAAAATGGCGGCCGTGTCATGAAAAATGTTACAGGCTATGATCTGGTCAAGCTCTTGGCAGGAAGCTGGGGCACACTTGGTTTAATCACGGAAGTTTCATTTAAGGTACTTCCAATATCTGAGACCCAATTAACACTAAAATTAAATTTATGTGATGCTAGAATTCTTACAACAGCAATTAATACGCCTTATGATATTTCAGGCACTTTTTATGATATTGGTTTAAAATCCGCTTATATTCGGGTTGAGGGATTTGATGAGTCTGTAAAGTATCGAGTGCAGCAACTCCTTGCAGAGTTCTCTGATTTTGAGATTGATATTTTGAACATGGAACAAAGCAAAAAGTTTTGGAAAAATGTAAATAATTTAGATTTTCTCAAAAATATCACAGGTGATTTATGGCGGATTTCAGTGAAACCCACTGATGGTATAAAAATAATCGAAATTTTGGATCCTAAAGTTGGTTTCTTAGATTGGTGTGGTGGCCTTGTATGGATTCGGATTGACGAGGGTTGTGACGTTCGCGGAAAAATACAAAAATTAGCAGGGCATGCGATGTGTTTGTTGGGAGATTTTGATCAATTTCACCCAAGCTCGGTTATAGAAAAAAAACTGAGTGCCTCTATCCGAAACAAGTTTGATCCTAAAATGCTTTTTAACCAAGAAATATTAAACTGATGGAAACTTTTTTCGAAAAAGAACAACTGACCGATTTAGACTTTAAAAGATCAAATGAGATTTTGAGAGCATGCGTACACTGCGGTTTTTGTACAGCTACATGTCCGACGTATCAGGTTTTAGGGGACGAACTTGATAGCCCTCGAGGAAGGATTTATTTGATTAAAGAAATGTTGGAGTCCGGGCGTGTGCCGGATAAAAAAACGGTTACCCATATTGACAGATGCTTGTCATGTTTGGCTTGTATGACTACCTGCCCGTCAGGAGTACATTATATGCATCTTGTCGACCATGCTCGAGCCTACATTGAAGAAAACTACAAAAGACCCTTGGATGAAAAGCTTTTGCGATGGTTACTCAACAAAATTTTACCATATCCAACGAGGTTTCGAATAGCACTGATTTTGGCAAAATTAGCTAAGCCATTTTCATGGCTTATTCCAGATGCCCGACTGAAGGCGATGATTAATATGGTTCCTAAAAAGATACCTGGAATCAGCTTAAATGATGACCCGCAAAGTTTCTATCCTGATAAATCGAAAAGGATGCGTGTGGCTTTAATGACCGGCTGTGCGCAAAGGGCTTTAGACACGGACATAAATGATGCCACAATCCGCGTCTTGAAACGCTTTGGTTGCGAGGTAGTCATAGCTGCTGGGCAAGGGTGCTGTGGATCACTTAGCCATCACATGGGCAAAAAGAATGATGCAAAATCTACAGCGCTTCGAAATATAGACGCTTGGTATTCAGAGCTAAATGATAATGGCTTAGATGCTATTGTCATCAACACCAGCGGGTGCGGAACTACAGTTAAAGATTACCAGCACATGTTTGCAGGAACGGAGCATGAAAAAAAGGCTAGTACTATTGCTAGCCTGACTAAGGATGTTTCAGAAATTTTACTTGAATTAAATCTTCCCCAACAGGCAGAAAACCAAATAAACATAGCTTATCACGCAGCCTGCTCACTGCAGCATGGACAGAAAATAATTAGCCATCCAAAGGATGTACTAAAGCAATGTGGTTATCAGATAAGTGAGCCAAAAAACTCTCACCTTTGCTGTGGCTCCGCTGGTACTTATAATCTTTTGCAACCAAAAATATCTGAAGAACTGAAAAATAGAAAAGTTCAGAGTTTAGAAGCAAAAAGACCAGATATAATAGCAGCTGGAAATATAGGTTGTATGATGCAAATTGCTTCTTCGACCAACATTCCAGTAGTGCATACAGTTGAGTTGGTTGATTGGGCAACAGGGGGCCCCAAACCTAAAAAGTTGATCGATAGTCCTTAGACAAAGTTTTCAGATTTAATAGCCATAAATCACAAATTAATATTCCCTTGAAAATTATTTTTTAATTCCCACCTATCATCAAGAGATGCCTAATATGGGTCTCTTTACATCAGACCGCCTGCGCCGATTATCGGGTAGGTGCAAATTGGAATCGCTCATAGGAGGATAGACAATGAGACAATTTGATTTTTCACCACTTTACAGGGCTACAGTAGGTTTTGACCAAGTAGCCGATATGTTTGATCGTGTTCTAACTTCAGACATTCAAACATCTAGCTACCCGCCGTATAATATCGAAAAGATTGATGAAGATGCATATCGGATCTCTTTGGCAGTTGCTGGTTTTTCCGAGGCAGACTTAAATGTTGAAGTTAGAGAGAACTCATTAATAATTTCGGCCAGCAAATCGGAAGAAGAAAAAAAGAGTTATTTGCATAGAGGTATTGCGACACGAAGCTTTGACCGTCGTTTTCAGCTAGCTGATCACGTTCACGTCACTGGAGCAAACCAGTCGAATGGAATGCTGCATATAGAATTAAAACGCGAAGTGCCTGAAGCTTTGAAGCCAAGAAAAATCCATATTTCAGGGAGCTCCTCAAATCAAACTATTGAGGCTCTAGCTAGCTAATAACTTAAAATGGATAGCGCTGGCTAATCTGCCGGCGCTACTACCGCAGCGATAGGTCCAATATCGAAACCAAAGCCCATTCGATTAAGTTTTGGTGCGTATAGCCTGGATATATTACCATCCAAATAAAGAGCATTATTGATATCTAAATGATTTAAGAAAGTACTAGCAAAGTCATGGAAATTCACTGATTTATTTGAAATTAAAAATACTGCCGTTAGTCCGTCACTGCTAATACCAACTCCACTTCGTATGAATTTTGAAGATCCACCCTTTATGAATTTTGGATGAAGTTCGCCGTCAAAAACTAGCAAAGGACCTGATTGTGTTGCGTAATTACATTGTAGTTCTTGTTGTGCAAATTTTTCTGTTTCAAGGATGATAAATTCTCTTTTGTTAAAGCAAAATACACCATTTGGAAGTAACCCGAAGTTGCCTGGTCCATCTCTTGTAATGAGAGACGAAACTTCTCTGAAGTTTTCGACATACAAGCCAACGGGCGATCTATCGTTATGATACATTCCACCATTTGTGGCAAAAATAATATTTAGGCCTTGCTCTTTTACGAAAGATTCTAATTTCTGGAACTGTCCAATGTTTTTTCCATTTTCATCAAGTAAAAATAAGCGTAGATCGTCCTCTGGTAATCTGGCTGTACAGGCCGTGAAAGGTGTTTCTCGAAATACAAAGTCCCTACAATCTGCAGACCAAACGGGAGCTACCCATAATGCTAAGATAAGAGTAAAAATTTTCATTCAGTATCCAAATCTCTTTTTATATTTTCTTGAGAAAAAAGCCTCCTTGTTTCGTCCATCCTATCAAATGTTTCATCTATGCGAAATCTCAGGTCAGGTGTGTATTTCAAAGTTAAATTTTTTGATATTGATCTGCGAATCTCAGATTTATTTTTTGCCAATAGTGCAATTAAATTCTCACCTCCTTTTCCTCCCAGGGGACAAACATAAGCTGTTACAATTTTTAGGTCGGGAGATGCAGTAACTTCACTGACAGTTACAGATATTCTATTTAAATCGGGATCATGAATTATGCCTTGCATTAATATGTCAGACAATGCTCTCCGAATGAGCTCTCCCACCCGTAGTTGCCTTTGCGATGGTCCGGGGCCATCATTAAATTTATTCTTTGCCATTTTTGATAATCTATTACCTTAATATTGATCTTTGCCAAATGTGTGTAGTCACGTTATTGACAATATAGCAAAGTACTAAGGACGTAAAATGGCTGATTTACTTAAGGTAGTGGTAACTGGTGCTTCAGGGCGGATGGGGCAAACTCTGATTAACCTTATAACTTCAAGTGATAAACTAGAACTTGTAGGTGCTCTGGAACGTTTAAACCACGAATGGGTTGGGCAGGATATAGGCCTTGCCATGGGTGGCAGCGAACTCGGAGTAATTGTTTCTGCAGACCCAATAGAGGCTATTGCAAATGCTGAAGCAGTCATTGATTTCACCACACCTACGGCGACGATTGAGTTCTCAAAGTTTGCTGCGCAAGCTCGCGCTATTCATATTATTGGTACAACTGGAATGTCTGAGAAAGATTTAGAAAAAATAAAGGCAGCAAGTTATCATTCAGTTGTTGTAAGAGCTGGGAATATGTCTCTTGGTGTAAACTTATTAGTCGCTTTAACTAAAAAGGTTGCAGCAGCGCTAGATGATGAATTTGATATTGAAATTATTGAATCGCATCATAAACATAAGGTGGATGCTCCGTCTGGAACTGCTTTGATGCTAGGAGAAGCCGCAGCTGATGGGCGGGGCATAAGTTTAGCTAAATCTGCGGATAGAGGTCGAGATGGTATAATTGGGCCCCGAAATAAGGGTTCTATCGGATTCGCCTCAATTCGGGGTGGAGATATTGTGGGTAAGCATGACGTTTTGTTCGCATCTAATGGTGAGCAATTGACCCTGAGCCATAATGCAACAGATAGGAATATATTTGCTCGGGGTGCTTTAAAAGCGGTACTTTGGGGACGAGATAAGCAGCCTGGTGAGTATGACATGATGGATGTTTTGGGTTTAAACTAGTTTTGGCTGATAATTAAGGATTTATTGCTATCAAGACTTTCAGCATAAAACTTATTACGTTTTTGTTAATTGCTAGCCAGATTTCAGCAAGTGAAATTACTGTTAGCAGTCGTTCCGATTTCGAGGATTTAGTTATTAATAAGAAATTAGAACGTTTTTTGATCTCATTATCCGTGACTAAAGATGGAAAAATTAAAGGCTCTGCAGCCGCCAGGAGTGTTACTGGCGATTGGGATTGGATAGATGATTTTTTTTGTAGATCCATGCTTTGGGGTGCGCGAGAAATAAAATATAATTGCCAGAAAGTCACTTTTGATGGTAGGCGTCTGCGTTTTGTTTCTGATCAAGGTAAAGGGCAATCTGCCAGTTTCGCATTGCGCTAACTTTGATTTTTGAAAGGTTCCATTCCTTTTCTGGCTAATTCATCTGCGCGCTCATTTTCTGTGTGTCCAGCATGTCCTTTAACCCATTCCCAGATAACTTCATGCCTTAATCTAGCGTGATCTAATCGACGCCACAATTCAGCGTTTTTTACTGGTTTTTTTGATGCTGTTTTCCATTTATTATTTTTCCAATTTTTTAGCCATTGGGTCACACCATTTTTGACGTAAGAGCTGTCAGTAATAATTTTTATTTTACTAGGCCGATCCAAAGCTTCTAAAGCGGATATTGCTGCCAATAACTCCATCTGGTTATTAGTTGTATCTCCCTGACCTCCATAAAGTTCTTTTTCCTTAATAATTTTATCGTTATTTTTGGCAACCAAAAGGACCCCCCAGCCTCCTGGACCGGGATTTCCTGAGCAAGCTCCGTCTGTATAGGCAAATAAATTATGCATGACTAAGAATTATGATAAAATTTGAACTCTGACCATCTAAACCTGTGGCTGCACCAAAACGGTTCGAAATATTACAGAAACCTTCATTTAAGAGTATATCTTTTATTTCTTGTTCTTCGAAGTATGAATATTTCCGGCCAATTTTATCACGCTTTTCCCCAGTTCCTAATTTCAAACCAAGACTAAACAAACCATTTGACTTGAGACTTTTGAATATTCTTTGGATCAATGGTCTGATCTCTTTTTTTGGAGCATGCAGAAGCGAGAAGTTAGCCCAAATTCCATCATATTTAGCCGATGAATGAAATGATTTGAAATCAGCTATCCAAGAGTTAATTTGCTGTTCGCTAGACACGATTTCAATCATTTTTTCTGAAGCATCGAAAGCATCAACCTTAAAACCATCTATTAAAAATTTTTTTGCAAAATAGCCAGGTCCACACCCATAGTCCAAAACAAGACTATTTTTTGGTAATGCGCTTGAAAAATCACGATATGCTTTCAAAGAAACTTGATCTACATCCAAGTCTGCATATTGAGCTGCACTTCTGTTATAGATGCCAATTGTTTTGTTATCCATTTACCATCCTAAATTTATGGATAAGCAAATTATAACAAGAAGCGTTAAAATACTTCTTAAATAGAGCCACCATTCTGGTGTCATGTGCCAGTAATAGAATCGCACGTCGATTACAAAGACCCCTAAAAAACCAATAATTAAGCTTATAAATGGATTGCTTAATATACCGTTAAAAGTAAAAAAAGCCCATAGAGCGGGCAACACTGATAATATGAGGCCAATAGGCCTTCTTTTATCGCTCACATTTGTCGCGAAACCCCATAAAACGCCTGACATGAATGCAAGAATAACAGTACCGTAAGTCAAATTTATGCTTGCGCCCGTATATTTTTCATTGAGCAAATTTAACTTGGAGTTTTCTAAACTAAATCCAAGTGAGGTGGCGGTTCCCCAAAAAAAAGGTATCAAACCAGCCAAACCCAAAACTAAGGCTGAAGTAGGAATTTTTGTCACGCTGGTTCTCTTAAAACTTTTGGTACTTTGAAGTTAACGTTTTCGACAGCAGTCTCTACGATTTCTACGTCAACCAGATGATTTTCTCTAAATGAGTCAATAACTTCATTTATAAGAACTTCTGGAGCTGATGCCCCCGCTGTAATACCTAAATTTCTTATACCTTTTAAAGCTCTAAAATCTATTTCATCAGCTCTCTGAACGAGTTGGGAATAGTTGCAGCCAGCTCTTTTACCAACTTCAACTAAACGTTTAGAATTAGATGAATTTGGAGCACCCACTACTAACAGTGCTTCGATCTTATTTGCTATTTCTTTAACTGCAAGTTGTCGATTTGTTGTTGCATAGCAAATATCTTCTTTATGTGGGCCCTGGATAGCGGGAAATTTTTTTTGCAGAGCTTGAACAACTGAAAATGTATCATCAATCGATAGCGTTGTCTGTGTGACATAAGCAAGATTTTGGGTATCCCTTACCTCTAAATTTTGAACGTCACTTTCATCTTCAACGAGCAAAACTTCCCCTTCGGGCAACTGCCCCATAGTTCCGATTGTTTCAGGGTGGCCGCGGTGACCAATCATTACAATTTGTAATCCATTTTTGTAGTGACGCTCCGCCTCAATATGAACTTTGCTGACTAGCGGACAAGTAGCATCTACAAAAACTAACTTTCTTGCTTCTGCAGCACTCGGTACTGCTTTCGGCACACCATGCGCAGAAAAAATAACTGGTCGGTCACTAGGACATTCATCAAGCTCTTCAACAAAAATTGCACCTTTATCTTTTAAACCATCCACTACAAATTTATTGTGTACAATTTCATGTCTAACGTAGACTGGCGCTCCCCACTTATCTAAAGCCATTTCGACAATTTGAATTGCACGGTCGACTCCAGCACAAAACCCTCGTGGCGCTGCTAGAAAGATTTTTAATTCTGGCTTTTTCATTTACATCTCAAAGCGAATTGGTTGTTTTGACAATATGTAGCGTACCTATTCCCGTAAATAGTAAATTTTGATTATTTTCTTTTTTTGTAAACTTTATTTTTGTAAAATTTTACTATTTTGTTCTAAGATTGAAATACGTATCTGTCTGAAAATATTATCACTGCTCGAAGACTTAAATGTATGACCAAAAATAATCATCAATTCTTAATAGCTTTAGGAAGCAATATTGGCTTAGCTACGTCTCGACCTGTTGATATAATTAAGGAAGCAATAATCGAACTAAGCAAAAGTGGCATCATTTTAAAGTCGCTCAGCAGGTTTTACGAAACGCCCGCTTACCCTAAGGGAAGTGGCCCAAATTTCGTTAATTCAGTGGTAAAAGCCGAAACTAATTATTCTGCCCACGCAATTTTGCAGAGATTGCATAAAATAGAAGAAAAATTTGAGAGGCGGAGAAATTCTCGATGGAGCGCTAGGACGCTGGATTTAGATTTACTGGCGCTAGAAGAGCAAGTGCTTCCAAGTAAGGAAGTATTTCAATATTGGTGTGACTTGCCATTGAGTGAGCAGAAGAAAAAAACACCAAGTGAATTACTGTTACCTCACCCTAGAATTCAAGATAGGGCATTTGTCCTTTTACCACTTTTGGAAATTGAGCCAAACTGGTTGCACCCGATACTCAACAAGACAGCCTTGCAACTATATCAAGAATTACCTGAGCAAACAAAAAAGAATATTCAGACAGTGCAATAAATACTTGTCTTTAAAGTTACTAGGTCTTATACGCTCAACGTCTATAAGAGAAGTTTAGGAGTGATGCATGGCACGAGTTACGGTAGAAGATTGTGTAGATAAGATCCCTAACAGGTTTGATCTAGTGATGCTTGCATCACATAGAGCACGAGAAATTTCTTCTGGCTCTGCTATTACTGTTGATAGAGACAACGACAAAAACCCGGTCGTTTCTTTGAGAGAAATTGCTGACGAAATGCAGTCAGCCGATGAGCTTCGTGAGAGATTAATTGAGTCAAATCAGACTCAAATTGAGATCGACGAACCAGAAGAAGACTCAATGGCAATGCTTATGGGTGGAGAGCCTGATCAGCCAGCTGAAGATGATATGTCCGAAGAAAAGCTATTAAGAGCTTTGATGGCGGCAAAGGGGCAGTGATACTATAAAGTCTTGCTGGGAAATGCATGTTAACCGCAGAAGCTCTCGCAGATCTAGTTGCAAAATATAATCCAAAATCGAATTCAGTTAAGATTATTGAGGCGTATAATTACGGGCAGACTAAACATGAAGGCCAGTTTAGAAAATCTGGAGAGCCTTATTTTACGCATCCGGTATCCGTAGCAGAAATTTTAGCTGAACAGCGTTTAGATGATGCAACAATCATTACAGCTTTGCTGCATGACACAATAGAAGACACAGGCTCAACAAAACAGGATATTACTAGGCTGTTCTCTAATGAGATATCTGAGCTTGTTGATGGGGTAACAAAACTTACAAAAATACAATTGAGCTCTATGGAGACACAGGAAGCTGAAAACATTCGAAAGTTGTTGATGGCTATTGCTCAGGATATCAGGGTTATTCTTGTTAAGCTTGCTGATAGATTGCACAACATGCGCACAATAAAAGCGATGCCTCGCTCTAAGCAGCAGCAAAAAGCCCGAGAAACAATGGATATTTTTGCACCCTTAGCAGGCCGAATGGGTATGCAATTTATTCGCGAAGATTTAGAGGATCTAGCATTTAAAGTTCTCAACCCTAAGGGACGGGAATCTATCATACGAAGGTTTATCAACCTACAAAAAGATGCAGGTGATGTAATTCAGCGAATCTCACGTGATATGCATACAGAATTTGGGAGAGAGTTTATTGAAGCTGAGGTTTTAGGCCGTGCGAAAAAGCCTTATTCCATGTGGCGCAAAATGCAAGAAAAGGAGCTATCGTTTTCGCGTCTTTCAGATATTTATGGATTTCGAATTATTTGTGCTTCCGAAGTAGATTGTTATAGAATTCTTGGAGTGATACATCGCCGCTGGAAAGCTGTTCCAGGCCGTTTTAAAGATTATATTAGCCAACCCAAATCAAATGGCTATAGATCTATTCATACCACTGTATCTGGGCGTGATGGAAAACAAGTAGAGGTTCAAATTAGAACCCGTCAAATGCATGATGTGGCGGAAAGTGGTGTTGCTGCCCACTGGTCATATCGGGATGGTGAAAGAAGCGAAAACCCTTTTACGGTCGACCCTGTGCAATGGATCACACGTTTAATAGATGATTTCGATAGCGAGGAAGATCATGAAGTTTTTTTAGAAGCTGTTAAACTGGAAATGTATGCTGACAAAGTTTTCTGTTTCTCGCCAAAAGGCGATGTTTTAACTTTTCCGGCAGGTGCAACCCCAATAGATTTTGCTTATGCTATTCACACAAGAATAGGCAATTCTTGCGTTGGAGCAAAGGTGGATGGTCTAAGAGTCCCGCTTTGGACTAAATTGCGTAATGGTCAATCTGTTGAAGTTATAACTGCTCAGGGGCAGAACCCGCAGCCTACTTGGTTGGATATGACTGAGACTGGTAAAGCAAAAACTGCAATACGAAGAGCGCTTAGAGAAGTTGATAAAGAACGCATGGTTGTTATGGGTAAAGCGCTATTGAGAACTGCGTTTGAGCATATTGGTAAAAAAGCTACTGATAAGTCACTTGAGCTTGCAGCTTCAAAAATGCGATTTTCGGACCCCAAAGAACTTTTAGCTCGCGTCGGTAGTACTGAAGTAAGGCCCGGCCATGTTGTCCGGTTAGTTCATCCTAAGGTTGCTGCCGCTGATGATTTTGATGTAGATCAAGCGAGTGCAGTCATAGGTTTAAATGAAGGTCAGTTCCTAGACCGAAGGCCATGTTGTGGGCCTTTGCCTGGTGAGAGAATTGTTGGGATTGCTTCAGGAGGATCAGGAGTTTTCATTCACGCAATAGACTGTCTGGAATTAGTTCGTTTTGAGGAAAAGCCAGAACTTTGGATAGATCTGCATTGGCATGTTGGTAAGCACGCAGCAGTTTATCCGACAGGCATTGAAATAACGATTAGTAACGATGCAGGTGTTTTGGGAAGAGTCTGTACTATAATTGGAGAAATGGGCGCTAATATTTCTGATTTATCTTTTGTGGATAGAAAACCAGACTTCTTCAAAATAGAAATCTCTGTCGAGTTAAATGGAATTGAACACTTGCATTCTTTGTTAACTCAGTTAGAGGCTGAGGCTGAGGTGGCGTCGGTCAAGCGATGTCGGGGCTATAAGCAAGAGTATATACCTCAGGAATAAGGAAATTTTACCTTGGTGTTCAAGCGGCGAGATAGGCGGTCAATAGTAAGTATTTTGATGCGTTTTTTTTGGCCCAAAGGTGGATGGACAAGAGCGTTTCACTACGTGAACTATAGATTGCGTCGTTTGCCGGACTCATCCCAAAAGATTTCCCGTGGAATTTGGGCCGGCTTATTTACTACTTTTACCCCCTTTTATGGCCTGCATTTTCTTACAGCTGCAATTGTAGCAAGGCTTTTGAAGGGAAACATACTTGCTGCATTATTAGCTACTTTCTTTGGGAACCCACTTACTTATGTGCCGATAGGTGTAATTTCTTTGCAAACAGGCCATTTTTTTCTGGGGACTGACTATATTCCTTCAGGTGAGGGTGGCAAATCAATCTTAGAAAAATTTTTAGATGCAGGGGCCGATCTTAAGCAAAATATATTTGCGCTTGTTAAAGGTTTAAAAACAGACTGGTCGCGATTAGAAATTTTTTATCAAGAAGTATTTTTTCCATATATGATAGGCGGAATTATACCTGGTTTGATAATGGCTTCGTTGGGTTATTACTTGAGTGAGCCAATTATAAGGGCTTATCAAAACAGGCGGAAAGGCTTTTTGCTTAAAAAACTCCGTGCATTGAAGCCACGACCCTCTGATAAACCTGGCAAAAAGAAATAAGTGACATAAAATATAGGCGAGAGCACCTCAAAGGAATAATTGCAATGGATTTTATAAAAGACCTGAGACTAGGCGTAAATATCGATCATGTTGCTACAGTACGTAATGCCCGTGGATCTGCATATCCAGATCCTGTGAGAGCTGCGATGATTGCTCAAGAAGCTGGAGCAGATGGGATAACTGCACATTTGCGGGAAGATAGGCGACATATTGTTGATGAAGATATAGCGTCAATTATAAAAGCAATTGATATTCCCTTAAACTTTGAGATGGCTGCTACTGATGAAATGCAGAAAATAGCTTTAGGTCATGAACCTCATGCTGTTTGCATAGTGCCCGAAAAGCGCGAAGAACGAACAACCGAAGGTGGTTTAGATGTCGTTAAAGATGAAAGCAAACTTGCTAATTTTATTGAGCCACTGAGGGAAAAAGGTTGCCGAGTTTCTATTTTTATAGCGGCAGATGATACTCAAATTAGGGCAGCAAGTAAGATTGGTGCACATGTTGTAGAATTACACACGGGTGCATATTGCGATTTGCATTATGAGAAAAGTTATCAGGAGCGAGATGCTGAACTCTCTCGTTTAAAAGATATGGCTTCTTTTGCACATAGTTTGGGTCTCGAAGTTCATGCTGGTCACGGGCTAACTTATGATACCGTGACACCTATTGCCGAATTGCCGGAAATAGTTGAGTTGAACATTGGTCATTTCTTAATTGGTGAAAGTATATTCACTGGGTTAAAAGACGCCATCCTCAGAATGAGAGATTTGATGGATAAAGCGCGCTCAAAATGATACTCGGAATTGGAACAGACCTGGCTAATATAGATAGAATCCAAGGCGTTTTAACTAGGCACGGGGATAGGTTTAAAAAACGAGTTTTTACTGAAATAGAGCAGGCTAAAGCTTCACGGCGGAAAGATGAAGCTGGAACTTATGCAAAGCGGTGGGCTGCAAAAGAAGCCTGTTCTAAAGCGCTCGGCACTGGTTTGCGTATGGGAATAGCTTGGAGAGATATGGCTGTAAGCAATTTGTCTAGTGGACAACCGATAATGCAGGTTACGGGTTGGGCTAAGAAACGATTAGATGAAATAACACCTGTTGACCGTGAAGCAATTGTTCATGTGTCTTTGACGGATGATCATCCTTGGGCACAAGCCTATGTAGTAATTGAAGCAAGGCCTTTAGCTTGACAGGTCACGTAACAACGATAAGAACAAATAAAGTAGCTGAGGTAAAAAACTATGGCAAAAACTGAAAAAAGTTTGGGCGGTTCAGTAATTGAGACGGTCAAAACGATAGTC
>ENA-ORDR01000450-ORDR01000450.1-marine-metagenome-genome-assembly--contig:-NODE-450-length-21132-cov-4.103823_pt1 | contig 21132 bp, 16 predicted proteins | sample MGYA00240993_ERZ508538 | MGnify/ENA primary metagenome ERZ508538 (study PRJEB26207, sample SAMN05421999) | marine metagenome | isolation source: Monterey Bay, California, USA | place: USA:Monterey Bay... | reverse complement strand
ATTATCTGCGCCCATTAAAAAGTAAATTTCTATACTTTTATTTTTTTTTAGATGATTAATTAAATCGAAAGTTTTGTTTGATTTAATTAATTTCAATAACTGTTCTTGATTTCTCGAGAACCCTAAAACTTCATATCCCAAACCAGTTGCTATTTTTTTTGTATTTTCCCCAACTACAAAACATTTTTTATTACTTAATTTATATTTTTCCGCAGCTCGAAGCCCATTTATTGAAGTGAAGATTAAAATTGATTTCTTTTTTACCTCATCCGCAGCTGGTAAAAATTCTATTTTTTGAATCGGATTATCTAAGATTTCACATCTAGTTAACAAATGTTTTATATTTGAACAAAACCGTTCGTTTCCGTCTAATGGTCGAGTCAGAAGCAATAATACATTTTTTTGATCGGGATTGTTTGTCATATGCTGAAATGCTACTCCGATGCTGCCTAGGATACAATGGAACGTAGCATGGATTTGAACAAAGCTTTGATTTTAGGAATTGAGAGTAGCTGTGATGATACAGCTGCTTCCGTTTTGGAAATAAACTCTAAAGGCTCAGAGATAAAATCTTCGATCGTCCATAATCAATTTAATCTCCACAAAGAATATGGGGGAGTTGTACCAGAGATAGCAGCTCGTGCTCATGCTGAGTTAATTGATATTGTAGTCGAAAAATCCCTAAAATCGGCAAATGTTGTCATTAAAGATATTAATGCTATTGGTGTGACAGCCGGCCCTGGGCTTATAGGTGGTGTACTATCAGGATTAATGTTTGCAAAGGGGCTCTCAGTCTCAATAAAAAAGCCCTTAATTGGTGTAAATCATCTTGCAGGACATGCGCTTACCCCTAGGTTGACCAATAAAGTGAATTTCCCTTATCTTATGTTATTGGTTTCAGGAGGGCACTGCCAGTTCCTCATAGTACATAATTACAATAGTTTTGAACGATTAGGTGGAACAATAGATGATGCACCTGGCGAGGCCTTTGATAAAGCAGCACGACTTTTAGGTTTAAAACAGCCTGGAGGCCCTGCAATTGAAGAAGCTGCAAAAACAGGTGACGAAGATCGTTTTGATCTGCCACGACCCTTGCTAGATCGAGAAGATTGTGATTTTTCATTTTCTGGACTCAAGACCGCCTTAATGCGAAAACAAAATGAACTCACCAAAAAGCAAGGCGGCTTATTTGAAAAAGACGTGTGTGATTTGAGCGCCAGCTTTCAGCAAGCAATGCATGACGTAATTGTTGAAAAGTCAATTCGCGCTATCGACCTGTATTCAAAAATTACTAACAGAAAGCCAACGTTTTCGATCGCAGGTGGGGTAGCTGCGAATAAAAAGATCCGGTACTCCCTTAAAAATATATGCAACACAAAGAAGGTAGACTTTTTAGCACCACCTTTAGATTTATGCACTGATAATGCAGCGATTATTGCTTATGCTGCAGCAGAAAGATTTTTACACGGCGATTATGATGACACCACACTATCAGCTCGACCAAGATGGCCATTAGATGATCAAAAACCTGCTATTTTAGGTAGTGGAAAGAAAGGGCCAAAGGCATGAAAATATCTATTGTTGGGGCAGGTGCATTTGGTTCTGCAATAGCATCCATTTTTGCTAAAGGTGGGCACTCGGTTAAGCTATTTTCACCAACTAATTTTGAGGAATTAAGCACCACAAGAATGTCCAGGAAACTTGGCAACATAAAGTTACCTGAAGAAATTGACATCATAAATTCAATAGAAAAACCTGACCAATGTGATTATGTATTTCTAGCAGTTCCAACGCAAAATTTGGCTACCTTTTGCGAAAAGCATAATTCTTTTTTAAAGGGCAGGCCATTAGTTGCTTGTTGTAAAGGTGTGGATCAGGCAACTGGATTGAGACCTTCAGAAATTTTAGATCAATACTCTCCGAAGGTCGCAGTAATGTCCGGCCCAAGCTTTGCAATTGATATTATAAAAGGCATGCCAACCGCCTTGGTTTTAGCTTCAAACAAAGCTGATTTCTTGAGACAGTTACAATCGGATATTTCAATGCAAAACTTCAGACTTTACCGAACATCAGATGTTGTAGGTGTAGAGCTTGGTGGCGCACTAAAAAATATAATCGCTATAGCGTGTGGTGTAGCGATTGGCGCCAAGCAAGGTGATAGCGCAAGGGCAGCACTCATGGCGCGCGGTTTCTCAGAAATGGTTGCTTTTTCAAAAGCACATGGAGCTAAAGAAAAAACATTATCTGGTCTGTCAGGCTTGGGGGATCTAAGCCTTACCTGTAATTCAGACAAATCTCGTAATTTCGTTTTTGGTTTGTCGCTAGGTTGCAGAGAGACTTTTGACAAAAATACAACTGTAGAAGGCGTAGCGACGGCATTGGCCGTAAGCCAAAAAGCAACGGCTTTAGGCTTGGAAATGCCCGTTACCTCTTCTGTTAGTGCCTTAGTAGAGGGTTTTGTCTCCATTAATGAAGTAATTCAATCTCTTTTAAGTAGACCAACTAAAGAAGAGTAGTCTTATTGTGTCCGCTACAGTTTAAGTCTTTGAGTAGTGCGGTCTCAATAGCGATAATGCTCTGGCTTGAAGGGCCCCTCAGTTGTTACGCCAATGTATTCTGCCTGATCTTTGTCTAATTTTGTGAGTTTCACTCCAATACGTTCCAGATGTAGTCTAGCAACCTTTTCATCTAAATGTTTAGGCAAGATGTAAACATCGTTTTTATACTCACCACCGTTTTTCCAGAGCTCAATCTGCGCAAGAACTTGATTTGTAAATGAGGCTGACATTACAAAGGACGGATGACCTGTTGCATTTCCGAGATTAAGCAAGCGGCCTTCTGAAAGTAGTATCATTCTATTTCCAGATGGCATTTCGATCATGTCCACCTGCTCTTTAATGTTTGTCCATTTGTGGTTTTTAAGATGGGCCACTTGTATTTCATTATCAAAATGACCAATGTTACCCACAATTGCCATATCTTTCATTTCACGCATATGCTCTATACGAATAACGTCTTTGTTTCCCGTTGTTGTAATGAAGATATCTGCGCTTCCTAAGGTATCTTCTAAAGTTACCACTTCAAAACCATCCATAGCGGCTTGTAAGGCACAAATTGGATCAACCTCTGTCACCTTCACACGCGCACCAGCACCACGAAGGGATGCTGCAGATCCTTTGCCAACATCACCATATCCACAAACAACAGCCGTTTTGCCAGCCATCATAGTGTCAGTTGCACGGCGAATGCCATCTACAAGAGATTCCTTACAGCCATACTTATTGTCAAACTTTGACTTAGTCACGGAGTCGTTAACATTAATAGCAGGAAATGGCAGCTGACCATTTTTTACCAATTCGTAAAGTCGGTGAACACCGGTTGTTGTTTCCTCTGAAACGCCTTTTATGGCATCACGTATTTTTGTGAACCAACCAGGTGATTGCTCCATACGCTTCTTAATCTGAAGCTTGATAACCTCTTCTTCCTCTGATTGAGGAACAGGAATAATATCCTCTCCTGCTTCAGCACGCGCACCGAGAAGCACGTACAATGTTGCATCGCCTCCATCATCTAGGATCATATTTGGACCATCAGCAAACATAAAAGATTTATCTAAATAATCCCAGTGTTCCTCTAATGACTGACCCTTGATTGCAAAGACTGGGATATCAGCTGCAGCAATAGCTGCGGCTGCATGGTCTTGGGTAGAGAAAATATTACATGACGCCCAACGCACATCAGCACCCAGAGCCACAAGTGTTTCAATTAAAACCGCTGTTTGAATAGTCATGTGAAGTGAGCCAACGATGCGTGCGCCTTTTAGCGGTTTGCTATCACCATATTCGGATCGCAGTGCCATCAATCCAGGCATCTCAGTTTCAGCTATATTTAATTCCTTGCGACCAAATTCAGATAAGGTAATGTCTTTTACGATATATTGTTGGCTCATTTTGTTTCCTTACAAATTTTTGGTTAACTATCAGTAAATAAAAAATCCTTCAATGGCATAAAACTCGATATGACTTTAGCCTATTAATAATATAACGTAGTTAGAAAAATAAAATTTCAAACTAAAAAGAAAGCTTACCAACTAATGAAAAAACATCGCGCTTGGCAACGAATGCTTTCAGGGCGCCGGCTTGACCTTTTAGATCCTACCCCTCTCGATATTGAAATAGAAGATATAGCTCATGGATTATCGTTCGTTGCAAGATGGAATGGACAAACTAGCGGGAACTTTCCATACAGTGTTGCGGAACACTCTCTTTTGGTAGAACAGATTTTTTCTAAATCTTTTAAAAAGTCAGAAAAAAAATGGTGTTTGGCAGCACTATTACATGATGCGCCAGAGTACGTTATTGGGGATATGATTTCTCCTGTAAAATCCACTATTGGCATTGGTTATCAATCTTTAGAAAATCGTTTGACTTCTGCAATTAATCTAAGGTTTGGCCTTCCAACAAAAATACCTGATAATGTTAAAAAACAAATTAAAAAAGCAGATAAAATAAGCGCGTGGATTGAAGCAATTCAAATTGCTGGATTTACAAAAGATGAAGCTAACAAGTTTGTTGGAATTGTAGACAACAAAAATATGGAGCAGTTTTCTATAAAGCTGAGACCTCCGCTGGAAGTTAGAGAAAACTACATTCTAAGGTTTAACGAATTAATTATTTAGGACTTCTTTTTGCTAAGATTCGCTGAAGTGTTCTTCGATGCATATTGAGACGACGGGCGGTTTCGCTCACATTTCTATCACATAGCTCATATACTCTCTGTATATGTTCCCACCTTACTCGGTCAGCACTCATTGGATTTTCTGGAGGAGGTGGTAAATCATCACCAGAAGCTAGAAGTGCATTCATTATATCTGGTGCATCAGCAGGTTTCGAAAGATAATCTATTGCACCAATTTTTACGGCAGCCACTGCCGTTGCTATAGCCCCATAACCTGTCAAAACAACAACACGACAATCAGGACGCTTTTCATTTAGAACCTCGACAACATCTAACCCATTACCGTCTGCAAGTCGTAGATCGACAACAGCATAAGCTGGTGGTCGGGCTGTGGCTATTGCTCGTCCTGCTGCAATTGAACCGGCGGCCTCAACTTTGAAGCCTCTTTTTTCCATTGCTTTCGTTAATCGACGCAAAAAAGGTTCGTCGTCATCAACTAGTAACAACGTTTTATCTACACCAATTTCTTCTATTTTTCGTTCTATCAAGCTTGCCAACTCCCTACGGTTATAAAGTATTTAGTGCGGCATTATGTAAGGGTCAAACTCTGTATCTAACTATTCCTAACAAAACAGGCAGTAATGTTCGCAATTTCTTCAGCTGACTTATCTCGCCTAAAAAACTCAACAAAGCCATATTCAGGCAAAATTAAATAAGTCAAAGTTGAGTGATCAACTAAGTACAAATCATCATTAGATTGTTGCGCTTTATAATAAGTTTTATAAGCCTTCGAAATGTGTTTAACTTGATCTTTGCTTCCCGTTAAACCTATCATTTTAGGGTGATGGTACTTCACAAAATCATCAATTACTTCTGGAGTATCTCTTTCGGGATCAATGCTTACAAAAACAGGCGTGGCTGAAATTTTCTTCGCTTCAAGAAGTTCAACTGCCTCGCTATTTCGATAAACATCAAGGGGACAGATATCTGGGCAAAAAGTGTAACCAAAATATAAAATAGTCGGTTCTTTGAAAATATCTTTGTCTGTGACAACCTGTCCAGCCTGATTTACTAACTCAAATTCACCACCAATATTTGAGCCGCCAAAGGCATTGCTTGTCCTGCACTCGGCAAATCTATTAGCCCCTACTGCCAAATTGATTTGATCTGACTTGAGAACCCAAAAGATGAATAAGCTCAACGATAACAAACCGACAGCAAAGAGAGGTATCAGCAAACCTAATGATCGCGACATTTAATTCCCTTTAATCGTTTAAGTACTAATTTACTAATGGTTGGTAAACCTTAATATAATAATATGGAATATGGTAAGGCGTTTATAATGAAGTCAAATCAAGACCTTTTTCCTGAGAGTAACCGCGGAGAATGGATAAGACTCCGCACCATGATTTTTATCAGGTGGGTTGCAATTATCGGTCAAACGGCAGCAATAATCATAGCTTATAAATATTTTGAACTAGCTTTAGACCTCAGTTTATGTTTTTTAGCGGTGGGTCTGTCTGCGTTAGCAAATATTATAGCAGGCCTATTCTACCCAGAAAGTAAAAGACTACGCGAACTAGAAAATGTATTCATGATCTTATTCGATTTGTTTCAATTGGCCTTTCTTCTTTTTTTAACCGGTGGATTAAATAATCCTTTTTCTGTACTTCTGATAGCACCTGTTGTTGTTTCTGCTGCAGCCCTAAAAAAACGATCCACTTTTATTATAGGGTCAGCAGCCATTTTAATTGTAACTTTACTTTCGCAATATTACATACCTTTAGAGAACTTATCTGGAAAAACTATAAGTATTGCCAACATTTTCTTATTTGGAAACTGGATTGCTATAAGCACTGGAATAGTATTTTTAGCTTTCTATGCAACGCGAGTTACTTCGGAGCTAAACACAATGAGCGATGCTCTTTTTGCAACTCAAACAGCACTATCAAGGGAACAAAAGTTGACTGATTTAGGTGGGGTCATAGCAGCAGCAGCCCACGAACTAGGAACGCCCTTAGCAACGATTAAACTCACAAGTTCAGAACTAATAGGAGAACTTAAAAATTTTCCAGAATTGCTTGATGATGCCCTATTAATTCGTGATCAAGCTAATCGCTGTGGAAATATTCTAAATAGTATGGGTAGTGCTGGAAAAGATGACTTACAAATGCATCAAGCCTTACTTGCGGAAATAATAAGAGAAGCTGCAGAACCGCACTCAAAACGAGGAATTGAAATAGAGACAAAAATATCAGATGGGCACAAGGGTGGAATAGATGAACCATGTATTATTCGTCGGCCAGAAATCATCCATGGGCTAAGAAATATGATCCAAAATGCCGTTGACTTTGCAAAAGCAAAAGTTTGGGTGGAGAGCTCCTGGACCAAAGATTCAATTATCATAACTATTTCTGATGATGGTCATGGATATCCACCAAACCTATTGGGAAGGCTTGGTGATCCGTTTCTTGGATCCAAAATAGGAAGAGACGACAGCCAAGGCTATGAAGGTATGGGGCTTGGTTTGTTTATAGCTAAAACACTACTCGAAAGAACAGGCGCAGAAATTAGTTTTGCCAATGGCCTTAAAAATCAAAACTCCAATCAATCCCAAAATGAACCTTCTGGAGCTATCGTTGAAATCTACTGGCCAAGAAAAAAAGTTGAATCAATTTCGAACCTTTTCGGCGAAAATAAAAATTTTTCTATATAAGGTTTTTAAGCCTTTTTTTTTCGCGTTTTGTTGGCGAATATAACCAAAACAATAACCTTATACCGTAGTGAAATTTATGAAGAAAAAACTTATATCAAACGGACCTCTCGAAACCAAAGATATTGCTACAAGATTCAAAGAAAATTTACGAAATGGTGATATAATTTTATTAAAAGGAAAAATTGGAGCAGGAAAAAGCCATTTTGCAAGATCATTAATACAAGCAGCGATGGATAAAATAGAAGACGTTCCGTCCCCAACATTTACTCTAGTGCAAACCTATTACACAACAGTTGGACCTATTTGGCATGCTGACCTGTACCGATTAAACGATCATAACGATGTTTTTGAATTAGGTCTGTTTGATGCTTTTGGTCACGAAATTGTTCTTATAGAATGGCCAGAACGACTTGGTTATCTTGAACCAAGCGATGCGCTCACGGTTGAAATAATTATTCTTGAAAATGACAAAAGAGAAGTAATTTTTTCAACGGCTTCTGATATTTGGAAGGAACGACTTGAAAAAATACTGCAAAATTAAAATAGATATTAATTTGTTTTTTAAATATCTGCTTAACAAAAAGACATATAGATGATTTTTCCCAATATCTCTGGAATATTTGGCATAAGCCCAGGTGCAAATTTTCCACGTGAGCTTGCTAACGGTATATTAAGTCGTTTTTCATCATCAGAGCCCGAAGTTCTCGCAAATTTACAAGTGATAGTTAATTCAACAAGAATGCGACATAGGTTGTCGGAAGAGTTAATTGAATCAGGCGCCTTGCTTCACCCACGTATTTTAACTCTGTCAGAAGTATCCCAACTTATTCCTAAAACGTACATCCCAAACCCCAGCTATTCTTTAGTTCATAAATTTGAACTTATGGCTTTAGTCCAAAAGCTAGTTGAGGCACAGCCAGATATTGCTGCTCAATCATCAATCTACGCACTTACAAAAAGTCTGTCTGACTTAATTGATGAAATGCAGGCTGAAGCCGTACCAATTGAGAAAATTATAAACCTCGATATTTCAGATCTCTCCGGCCACTGGAAAAGAAGTCAGCTTTTTTTGAATATTATAAAAACATATCTTGAAAATCGTAAAGCTGACCCAGATCAAGAGGCTTGGTTAAGACATGTTATAAGTAGTCTTACTAATTATTGGTTGGAAAAAAATCCTAAAAATCCGATACTTATTGCTGGCTCTTCCGGCTCGCGGGCAACTACCCGAAAATTAATTCAAGGAATTGTTAAGTTGCCTAATGGAGCCGTAGTCTTGCCCGGCTTTGATTTTACCTTACCAAGAGAATTATGGGGTGAAAAACAACAAGTTGGTGTGCCAGAAGACCATCCACAGTACAGAAATTTAAAAACTTTTTTTTCTTTAAATTTACCACAGAAAATTATACAAAAGTGGGTTCTAAAAGAAACGTCTAATATATCATTACAAAGTTTAATTGGCCTATCTCTCAGGCCGGCACCAGTTACGGACTGCTGGTTAGATGAAGGTCCAAAATTAGGCAATGTTTCTAAAATTACGGAAAAAGTAACTTTGGTTGAAGCTGACAGCATTAGGGATGAGGCTCTAGCCATCGCTTTCAGAATGGTTACTGCCGCTAAAGAAGAACAAAGTCTAATTTTGATTTCACCAAATCGAAACCTTACAAGAATAGTTTCTGCCTATCTTTCGAATTGGAATATTGTTCCAGATGATAGTGCGGGAGTTCCTTTGCAACTTACACCTTCTGGTAGGTTTCTTCGCTTAGTGGTTTCCCTTTTTGCTGGCCCTTTAACAACAACTAAATTTTTCGCATTGTTAAAACACCCTTTAACCCATAGCGGCCAAAATTTTAGAACTGACCATTTAGCATTTGTTCAAAGCCTAGAACTGTTCTTCAGAACGACCGATGCGATTACATTTACTAACGAAAATATTTCTAAATGGGTAAGAGAAGCTAAAAACCCTTATGCATCAAAATGGGCTAACTGGATTTGCAGTATTTTAGATGAATGTAAGCTAAAATGCTCAGCTAAATTTGAAAAAATTCTCGACAAACACATTGAACTTGCAAATACTTTGGCTTCTGGCCCAGAACAAAACGAGAGTAATGTTTCTGGCGAATTGTGGAAACAAAACAATGGCCGGCATTGTTTAAAACTCATTGAAAAAATAAAAGAGGCGTCACCAACTGCTAGCTCAATGACAGTTTCAAGATACGCAGACGTTTTTAATTCTTTACTGGCCGAGGAGCATGTTCCAGAAATAAGCCCAACCCACCCAAATCTCATGATTTGGGGTACCTTGGAAGCTCGAGCACATAATGCTGAAGTTTTGATTTTGGCGGGTATGAATGAAGGTTCTTGGCCGGTTCCTGCTGTGGTAGATCCATGGTTAAACAGAAAAATGCGAAAAGAAGCCGGACTGCTATCTCCAGAAAGACGCATAGGCCTATCAGCACATGATTATCAACAATCTGTCTGTAGCCCAGACGTTGTAATAACCAGAAGCATAAAGGATAATGAAGCAGAAACCGTTCCTTCTAGGTGGCTAAATAGACTTTTAAACCTATTGAGTGGGCTCCCTGAAAATAATGGCCCTGAGGCAATTGAAAAAATGAAATGTCGAGGAGCAAAGTGGTTAGACTGGGCTTCTGAAACAAAAAAAGTTATTCGAAAGGAACCAGCAAAAAGGCCCTCGCCAAAACCACCAAAAAATACACGGCCAAAAAAACTCTCTGTTACAGAAATAAAAACGCTTATCCGAGATCCTTACGCTATTTATGCAAAACATGTTTTAAAATTAAAACCTCTTAGGCCATTACACCGATCAGCTGATCCCCTCTTAAGAGGGGTTATAATTCACAGAATTTTTGAGCAGTTTATAAAAAATTGGCAGTACGGATTTTCAACACTTGAACAAAAAAAGTTTTTAATGGATCTGACAAAAAGGCAATTAACAGAGAAGGTTTCTTCGCCAACAGCACAGCTTTTTTGGTTTTCTAGAGTCGAAAAAATAGCAGACTGGTTTGCTTCAGAAGAAGAAAATAGGAGAAATTTATCCAAACCAGTCGCATTAGAAAAGAAAGGACAGATTGTTATCCCAAGTTTGGGCTTCAAACTCACTGCGCAGGTTGATCGGATAGACATAGATCAAAATGGTAAAGCAATAATTTACGACTATAAAACGGGCGCAGTTCCAAGTAAAAATGTCCAATTGCATTTTGATAAACAGCTATTTTTACTTGCTTTAATTGTTGAAGATGGCGGTTTTTCAGATATGTCGCCTTTGAGCGTTTCAAATGCTTCTTTTATTGATCTTAGCAATAAAAGGGAGATTTATGCTCCGTTTGATCAAGAATCTTTAGAGACGCTCCGGGGTAAATTCCACTCACTAATTTCGAGATATCTCAATTCCGATCAAGGGTTTACAGCAAGACGAGCCATGTTTCAGATCGAAGATAAGTCTGACTATGACGGCATATCACGTTTTGGGGAATGGTCTATTGAGGGTGAGGCCCAATGAAAAACCGTGACACAGCAACTCTTGCTCAGGTCCACGCATCCAATCCGGACGACTCTACTTGGCTTTCTGCTAATGCGGGCTCTGGCAAAACACGTGTTCTAACCGATAGAGTTGCTCGATTGCTGCTAGAAGGCGTATCACCTGAAAATATTTTATGCCTAACCTATACAAAAGCAGCTGCAGCAGAAATGCAAAACCGCTTGTTTAAACGCTTAGGTACATGGGCAATGCTAAATGACAGGAATTTAAGCAATAGCTTATCTGAACTGGGCTTAGAACACGGATTAAACAAACAGACATTTAAGCAAGCAAGAACTCTTTTTGCCAGAGCAATTGAGGTGCCTGGGAGCTTAAAAATACAAACGATTCACTCATTTTGCTCATCTTTGCTCAGGCGTTTTCCGCTTGAGGCAAGTGTTTCTCCAAACTTTACAGAAATAGATGAATGGACAAGCCAATCTCTCTGTACAGAGATTTTAGAAAAAATATCAGCCGATCAGCTAGATTCAATAACTTTGGCTAACATTTCAAAATTCTTAAGTGATATTAACCTAACAGACCTGCTAACAGATATCTTAAAAAATCGTGCTGTTTTATCTGAGTTTAAAAGTCATTCTGATATCTATTTAGAGTTTGGTTTAAAAAGTGATGAATCTTTTGAAAAATGCCTAAATAATCACTTTGGTAGGAATGACCTAAAGCTTGTGGAAGTTTTAAAAGAAAGTTTGAAAAACGGCGGCATCCGAGATCAAACTGCTGCTGGAAAAATTTCAAATATAAAGTCTATCAATTTAAATTTTGTTACGACTTTAGAGGATATTTTACTGTATAAAAGCAGTTCTACGAAAAAACCTGAATACAGCGCTAAAATAAATAACTTTGCCTCTAAATCTGTACAAAGCGAATTCTCAACCTCTCGTATGGAGCAGCTTAACAAATTAGCAGAAAAGGTAGAGTCCTTTCGAAGAATAAGAATTTCATATGAGACATCAGAAAAAACATGTGCTCTTTACGATTTCTCAAGAGTTTTTCTCAAACATTATATGAATGAAAAATTGCTACGTGGTTGGTTAGATTTTGATGACCTTATTTTAAAAGCCAAGGATCTATTAATAAACCCGTCAATAGCAGCTTGGGTTTTATATCGATTAGATGGAGGTATCGATCATATTCTCATTGATGAGGCACAAGATACAAGCCCTACACAATGGCAAATTATAGAAAAATTATCACAAGAGTTTTATGCAGGAGAGGGTTCGCGTGATAAAACAAATAGGACGCTATTTGTTGTTGGTGACAAAAAACAATCAATTTACTCTTTTCAGGGCGCGGATACTTCCGAGCTTAACCGAATACAAAAAGAGTTCACAAAGCGATTCAAAGAAGCCGGTAAGCCACTAAAAGAATTAAGCTTGCAATATTCTTTTAGATCATCTCCTACAATTCTACAGTTTGTTGACAGCATTTTACATAACCCAAAAGAAAAACAGCCCCGTAAAAAAGAACGCTCAGAAGAGCATATTTCTTTTTATTCTAAACTGCCGGGTAGAGTTGATCTTTGGCCAGCTATAAGCAAAGCTGAGCAGCCAAAAGATACGGAGTGGCAAACTCCTGTAGATATGCCAGGGAAAGAAGATGAAAGAATAAGGTTAGCAGGCTTAATAGCGGACCAAATTCATAACTTAATATCTTCTAAAAGCTTAATTCCAGAAAGAACTGGGAATGATTACGTTATGCGCAACATTAGAGCTGGTGACTTTTTAATACTGGTCCAGCGCCGATCAGTTTTATTTCATGAAATAATCAAAGCATGCAAAAAAAAAGGCCTTCCTATTTTAGGAGCTGACCGCTTAAAGCTTATGGACGAGATTGCGGTTAAAGATCTTATAGCTTTGCTATCATTCTTATCTTCGCCACAGGACGACTTATCGTTGGCGACAATATTAAAATCACCTTTATTTGACTGGAGTGAAGAAGAACTTTTTGACTTAGCGCATGATCGAGAAGATAGAAATTTATGGGAGGAGCTTAAAAAGAAGTCTGATGTGTTTACACATGAGTATTCGGTTTTAAATAATCTAATGTCTAGTATTGATTATCTAAGACCGTATGAACTTCTTGAAAAAGTACTAAATCAATACGAAGGGCGGGCCAATCTTATCTCACGCTTAGGAGAAGAATCAGAAGACGCCATAGATGCTTTTCTTTCCTTATCAATTGATTACGAAAAACAAGAAACGCCCAGCCTTACAGGCTTCTTGTCCTGGGTTTTAACTTCTGGTTTTGAAATAAAAAGGCAGTTGGGCAATCAAAAAAGTCAGATACGTGTAATGACTATACATGGCGCCAAAGGTCTTGAATCCCCAATTGTTATACTACCAGAAACCCAAAAAAGAAAAGTTGAGGTGCGCGATAAAATCCTATCAGGGAAAGGAATTGCTGTCTGGAATAGCAAAAGAGGCGAAACTCACGATCAACAAGAGATCATTAAATCAAAAAAAATCCAAGGACTAGAAGCCGAGAGAAACCGACTACTCTATGTAGCAATCACAAGAGCAGAGACTTGGTTCATTGCTATGTCCGCTGGTGAGCTCGACGATAAATGTTGGTATACAAAAATAGAAAATTGTTTGCAAACCTCCAATGCAAGAAAACAAGAGTTTCCCACTGGAAAAGGCCTGAGGCTGGAAGAGGGAGACTGGACACTTAAAATAGAGGAAACAGAATCTAAGCCATTAAAACGCAAAAACAAATTACCTGCTTGGATAAAACAAACCAATTTTAAGAACAAAGTAAAACCAAAATATCTTATTCCATCAGATATGGGGGGCTCAAAAACATTATCAAAAGGAAACGGATTAACTGAAGAAGAAGCTGCTCTTCACGGTTCACGTGTACACAAATTACTTGAGTTACTTCCAAAATATTCTTCTCAAGATTGGCCTAAACACTCTTTACCTATACTCAAATCTAATAAACTATTTGACAGCTCTCCAAATGTTCAAACCGCTGTTGACGAGGCTTTATCAGTTTTAACTGACTCCAGGTTTTCGTATATATTCGAAAAAAATGTACTCAGTGAGGTACCTTTCTCAGCACAACTGCCTAACTCAAAAAATCAAAAAATCTATGGGATAATCGATCGCCTTATTGTTGGAGATAGTAGTATTCAAATTATAGATTTTAAAACCAATTCTTCCGTTCCAAAAACTGTAAATAATATCCCTCATGGGATTTTAAGACAGATGGCGGCATACAGACTAGCTATTTCAGAAATATTTCCAGGTAGAGAAATAAACTGTTTCATTCTATGGACTGCAATCAGAAAATTAGACTTCCTAAAAAATGATTATTTGGATTATAGCAATCTAGATAGTTCCTGATCTTGACGTTTTGCTTTGCACTTCCTACTTTAAATTAAGTTTCACCAGGAGTTAATAAAATGAGTACAGTAGCAGTAACAGACGATACATTTGACGCAGAAGTTCGCAATTCAACAATACCAGTTGTTGTAGATTTTTGGGCTGAGTGGTGTGGTCCATGTAAACAAATCGGACCAGCGCTAGAAGAGTTATCCGCAGAATACGAAGGTAAAGTAAAAATTGCGAAGGTCGATGTCGACACCAACCCTAACGCAGCAGCATCGATGGGTGTAAGGGGAATTCCTGCTTTATTTATTTTTAAAGATGGCGAGGTTGTTTCTAATAGGGCCGGCGCCGCTCCGAAAGCAGCACTTCAAAGCTGGATAGATGATAGCATCTAGCAACTCAATTTTTATTTTAAGGACAGGCTATGTCAACAAGCGATTTCCCTAACTGGCATGGAACTACAATTATTGGCGTAAAAAAAGAGGGTAAGGTCGTTATTGCTGGTGATGGACAAGTCAGCCTAGGTCAAACCGTTATAAAGGGAACCGCTAAAAAGGTTCGCAAACTATCGCCCGGTGGGTTTGATGTAATATGTGGGTTTGCTGGATCAACCGCAGACGCCTTCACTCTTTTAGAACGCTTAGAAGCTAAACTAGAAGCGCTACCCGGCCAGCTTGCAAGAGCATCGGTTGAACTTGCAAAAGATTGGAGAACTGACAAGTATTTGCAAAAATTAGAAGCAATGCTTATCGTCACTGATGGTGACAGTTTATTGGTAATTACTGGTGCTGGGGACGTTTTAGAGCCAGAACACAATGTTGCTGCTATCGGATCAGGCGGTAATTACGCTTTAGCAGCCGCCAGGGGAATGATGAATACTAAAAAATCTGCTGAAGCTGTTGCTCGCGAAGCTATGGCCATAGCAGCCGACATTTGTGTATACACAAACGGAAATTTAACTATAGAAACTCTTTGAAGATAGTTAATTAAGAATATATTAACCTCCTTAAATTACAAAAAATAACTATGCTAGAGGAACAAATGACAGACCTTACACCACGTGAAATCGTTTCCGAGCTAGACAGGTTTATTATTGGCCAAAATGATGCAAAGCGCGCTGTGGCCGTTGCCTTAAGATCACGTTGGAGAAGAAGACAATTATCTAACGACTTGCGTGATGAAGTCTATCCAAAAAACATTCTAATGATTGGGCCTACCGGTGTGGGAAAGACGGAAATAAGTAGACGTCTAGCAAAGCTAGCGCGAGCTCCGTTTATAAAAGTTGAGGCAACGAAATTCACTGAAGTAGGCTACGTAGGCAGAGATGTGGAACAGATTATTCGAGATTTAGTGGATTCTGCAATTAATGATACCAGAGAATATATGAGGGAAGACGTAAAAGCTAAAGCTCAAAAAGCTGCAGAAGACCGTGTCTTAGATGCTATAGCAGGAACCGACGCTAGGGACTCTACACGTAACATGTTTCGCAAAAAACTACTAAATGGTGAGCTTGATGAGACCGAGATAGAGTTAGATGTAACCGATAATTCCAACCCGATGTCTATGCTTGATATTCCGGGACAGCCAGGATCACAGATGGGAATGATGAACCTGGGCGATATATTTGGAAAAGCTATGGGTGGTCGTAAAACGCGACGTAAAATGACTGTTTCAGAAAGCCACGATATTTTGTTAAGCGAAGAGGCTGATAAAATATTGGATGACGAAGTTATCACTCGAACAGCGCTGGAAACTGTTCAAGAAAATGGTATCGTATTTTTAGATGAAATAGACAAAGTTTGTGCCCGAAGCGATGCAAGAGGTGCCGACGTAAGTCGTGAAGGCGTCCAGCGTGACCTTCTTCCACTTATTGAGGGAACAATAGTCAGCACAAAGCATGGACCAATAAAGACTGACCATATCCTTTTCATAGCATCAGGAGCATTTCATGTTTCCAAACCATCTGATTTATTGCCAGAGTTACAGGGGCGCCTTCCAATTCGTGTGGAGTTGAGGGCTCTAACAGAAGATGACTTTATAAGAATTTTGACTGAAACGGACAACGCTTTAACGCGTCAATATTCAGCACTTATGGGCACAGAAGGCGTGGAGGTTTCTTTCACGGACGATGGCATCCAAGCTTTGGCAAAAATTGCTGCTGAGGTTAATCATTCGGTAGAAAACATTGGTGCGCGCAGACTATATACTGTTCTGGAACGAGTGTTCGAAGAGCTTTCATTTTCTGCTCCAGACAAATCAGGTTCAAAGGTAAAAGTTGACATCGCCTTTGTTGAAAAACATGTTGGAGAGTTGAGTAAAAGCGCAGATCTGAGTAGATATGTTCTTTGAGTTTTATAAGTAACCCGTTAATGGCCCATCTTCACGTAATGCTTCTAATGTTTCAAATGGACCTAACGCTTCTTTATCTTTGACTACAATGCAATGGTCTGCAACTTGCTCAGCATCTTTCGGGTCATGAGTAATTAGTAATACTGTAACCCCTTGATCTTTTGTTAAACTGTAAACCAGCTCAATCAGCTCTGATTTCTGATTGGGTCCAAGTGCAGAAAATGGCTCATCAAGCAACAAAATTGGGTTCTTTTGTAACAGCACACGAGCTAACGCTGCTCGGCTTTGCTGTCCACCAGACATTTGAGAAGGCAACCTATCAATTAATTCTCCTATACCTACTTTTTCTAAAACTTCTTGGATTTTTTTCCTAGCACCCTCTGAAACAAAAAAATGATTGCCGCAAACTAAATTCAAATTTTGAGCTATAGAAAGATGGGGAAACAAATTGAATTCTTGAAAGATCACAGAACATGGACGTTGATTTGGAGGCAGCTGGTCTATCCGAGTATCATTTATAAGAATTTTTCCAGAATCTATGTCTTGATGTCCGCTTAGTGATGAAAGAAAAGTTGACTTTCCCGCACCTGATTGCCCAATCACTGCAATAAAACCTTTTGGTATTGTCATATTCGCATTTAGCTGAAAATCACCAATTTTTATAATGACGTCATCAAACCTAATCATAGAAAACGGCCAATTCTGTCAAAAACAGCAAAGCTACCAAATGCCAACAGCGATAAAAGTAAAGCAGAAGCCAAAGCTTCATCCAATCTGTAAGCTCCCATAAGTTGATATATTTTCAATGGTAAAGTAGCTATTTCCCCCGAACCAAACAACACTATTACTCCTAAGTCACCCATAGACAGCGCCGCAGCCAAGCCTAGTGAAAACCCAATTGGCCTCTTAAGCATGGGAAGATACACCCACCAAATCCAATAAATACCAGTCAAACCTATCGCACGTGACAAGTTATTAAATTCTGTTCTTATTTCTTCTGCGGGCGGTTTTAATATTCTTATTACAAAGGGCAGTGATATCAGTGCATTTACAATAGCAGTTACAGGGATGGCTAACAGATACGGGTTTCCAAAGTTTTTAAGCATTAAAAATGTACCCGCGCCCATTACTATTGGTGAGACTGCAATACCAAGAGAGCCAACTACTTCTCCTATTTTTGTAGTTAAACACAAGCCAAAAAATACAGACATAAGAGACGACAATATAGCTATTTGCACTGATAAGCTTGCTGCTTTGAAAACAGCTGTTGGTAAAGAAAAAATACCCGCAAAACCAAATAAAAAAATCGCCAATATAGGAGTTAGTATGAAAAATAAGGTTACAATTATAATTAGAAAATCTAGGGCTTTTTCAAAGCTGGAATGACTATAATTTGATGTTTTAATATTAAGACCCAAAACAGTTTCGGGTCTGATTATAAATTGACTAGCTACAACAACACTAAAAACTAAAAAGACTTGAACTAGAGCTAATTGGGCTGCTTTCGCAAAGTCTAAGTCATAAAAAAATGACTGGTATATAGCTAATTCGACTGTTGTGGCTTTTGGGCCCCCACCCAAAGTCAAGGCTACAGCAAAACTAGAAAGACAAATTGCAAATATGACTGCCCAAATACTTGGGCAAACTTTTTTCAATACAGGCCAATCTAAGACAAAGAATTTTTGAGTAAAAGATAACTTTAAAGATAGTATTAGCCTGTATTTTTCACCAGGAACATCATTCAAACCCTGGAGTATAATTCTAATTGCTAATGGAAGATTGAAAAATACATGCGCCAGTATTACACCCCAAAAGCCATAAATCTTTAAGGGGTCAAAACCGAAAAAGCCTAGAAAATTATTTATCAAACCATTGTTGCCAAAAACTAAAATCAAACCCAAAACAGCTACAATTACCGGTAGAATAAAAGGTGCGCCTAAGAATAATACTACAAATTGTTTTCCCCAAAACTTTTGCCTTTGAAGGGCTTTAGCAACTGGTATGGCTAATACAGTAGATAGAGTTGCTGAGTAAGCAGCCTGAATAAATGTAAACTCGATAGCAGCCATATCAGAGCTAGTTAAACTCATTGATAAACCACTGAAATGTGTCAGGAACATTAGTGGACCTAATAATAGGCCCACCAAAAACAAACAGCTTATTACTGTGACAGTGCGGTGCGCCATTCTTCTATAGCCTTTTTGCGCATCTGGTCAGCCTTAGCTTCATTTAAAAAATATGCCTTTTCTGGATAAGGAAGTTGGGCAAACACTTCCGGCCAATTTGATCTATCTTGAGCCGCGGGATAAGACCAATTTGTAAATGGAATTAGATCCTGAAACTCATTGGACAAAACAAATCTCATAAATTTGCTCGCTAACTCAGGTTGATCAGAGTTACGTAATTTTCCAACCAGTTCAAAATAGGCATAGTGGCCTTCATCAAATATAGCCGCTTTTTTTGTTTGGTCATCTTCCGCAGCAATGTGGTAAGCTGGTGAGGTATTGAAAGATAGCACTATTTCAGCTTCACCTGATGTAAAAAGCCCATAGGCTTCCGACCAGCCCTTTGTAACTGTTAAAATATTAGGCGCCAATCTTGACCAATATTCTTTTGCTTTGTCGCCATAAACTTCTTTTACCCATAATATCAAAGCCAAACCAGATATTGAACTTCGAGGGTCCTGTATAACTATTTTTGCCCCATTCATCTTTACTAAGTCTTCGAAGCTCTTTGGTGGCTGAGAAACCTTTGTTTCGTCATATACGAATGACACATATGACCAGTTAAATGGTAAAAATGTACTATCAGTCCACTGGATTGGTAGAAACAAAGTATCATTGCTTTGCTCGTGCGGCACAAATAAACCCGTTTCTCGTGCTTTTTTTGTTACATCTGTATTCAAACCTATAACAATGTCAGCATCTGTACTGGATCCTTCTAAAATCAACCGAGGCACCAAATCCCCTGCCGAAAACTTAAGATCGCATTCACAAATTTTTTCAAATTCTTTTTCTATAGAGGGGCCAGGGCCCCATTCTGAAACGAAATAGTCTGGCGCATAAACTGTTAATACTGGTTTGTTAGCATAAGCAAATGTTGCCAAAAAAATACCCGTCAAAAATGTCAAAAACCTCATTTAAATCTCCTCACTTTTTCGGGGAGAGTAAGTTAAAACTTTAAGAAGTTTTTCCTTCCCTCCGCCGGCGTTATCCGGTTCAGGTTCTACGGGTTCGCTTTCGCATCTCAGCCGATTTATGGCTCCCCGAGGTGATTTCACGAATACCACAAAATTTTATAAGGTCAAGAAATACAGAGGTTTTTTCATTTTATATAATTGAAAAAAAATTTACTTTTTTGTAGCACTTGCCCAGCGCATGAAGAGACAGTATCAAAATGACTAAATAGAAAGCAATCAATATGAGCCTAAACTCTTTTGGACATATGTATAAGGTTACGACCTGGGGCGAAAGTCATGGGCCAAGTCTTGGCGCAACTATCGACGGTTGTCCTCCTGGTATAGAAATTAACCAAACTAAATTACAGTCTTGGTTAGATAAAAGAAAGCCTGGTCAAAGCAAATACACCACGCAGAGAAAAGAACCAGATCAAGTTGAAATATTATCTGGAGTGTTCCAAGGGTTTTCAACAGGAACACCTATTCAATTAATGATTAAAAATACCGATCAAAGATCAAAAGATTATAGCGAAATAGCTGAAACTTTTCGTCCTGGTCATGCAGATATAACCTACTGGCAGAAATACGGCATTCGAGATTATCGTGGTGGTGGAAGATCGTCCGCTAGAGAAACTGCTGCCCGAGTTGCAGCAGGCGGGGTAGCCCGGCTTGTGCTTAACCATCTAGTTCCTGATATCAAAATATTTGGTTACATGACGCAAATGGGTGAGCAAAAAATTGATAGGTCTCAAATCGACTTAGATCAAATTAACAAAAATCCTTTCTGGTGCCCTGATGCAAAAGCATCTGAAGAATGGAAGGGGTATCTTGAGAAAATCAGAAAATCTCAAGATTCTGTCGGAGCCATAATCGAGGTTGTTGCTAAAAATGCTCCAGCTGGCTTAGGAGCTCCTATATATGGAAAGATTGATACTGATTTAGCTGCGGCTATGATGTCAATAAACGCTGTAAAAGGTGTTGAGATTGGTGAAGGAATGAATGCCGCTTCACTTTTGGGATCAGAAAATGCTGATGAAATTTTTCTGGACGAAGAAAACAAGCCTCGATATGCGTCAAACCATTCTGGCGGAATACTAGGCGGAATATCCACTGGACAGGACATTACTGTCAGGTTTGCCGTTAAACCAACCTCTTCCATCTTGTCACCTAAAAAAACAATAACTCAAAAGGGCGAGGAGACCGAAATAATAACTAAAGGGCGCCATGACCCTTGCGTCGGTATACGAGCTGTTCCAGTTGGCGAAGCTATGATGGCCTGCGTCCTTCTTGATCATTACCTTTTACACCGAGGACAAGTTGG
>ENA-ORDR01000445-ORDR01000445.1-marine-metagenome-genome-assembly--contig:-NODE-445-length-21282-cov-4.741948_pt1 | contig 21282 bp, 22 predicted proteins | sample MGYA00240993_ERZ508538 | MGnify/ENA primary metagenome ERZ508538 (study PRJEB26207, sample SAMN05421999) | marine metagenome | isolation source: Monterey Bay, California, USA | place: USA:Monterey Bay... | reverse complement strand
ACCGTGGGGAAATCCTCAGGCAGTTGTAATGGTTTTAAATGAAATTTTAATTGATAAGTGGCTTAATGAAAACTGATGAGAAAAGTATCTCAATTACCATTTTTTTAGATATAAGCAATATATTATAAAACATTATGGAAAAAGTTTTAATTTTAGGCTCGTCAGGGTTTCTAGGTGCAAAGGTTTTGAAACTCATATCTTCAAAAGCATACAGCATTGATGCAGTAGACTTAAATACTTCTTATATTTTAAAAATCTTATTAACTACAACATAGAATATTATGGTTTAACAGATGAGAATATTTTAAAGGCTTATTTTGAAGAGATTGAGTTAACAGGAAAAGAAACTGCAACGAGTATATGCAACGCTCAAGGTATTTATTAGGTTCTTTGCCAGTAAATGCTTATTGATACAATACAAAAAATCCTAGATTCAATAGGTGATCTGTTAGGCTTTGAATGGTATCCATATTCAGCTCATTTCTTTTTAATAGCAATTCCATTGTATTTATTTGCAACAGCAATTGAGTGGTGGAAAGGCAACAAATAAAAAGTGCTACAACCTGTGTATCATTTTGTAAGAAAGAACCTATAGCTTTGCTAAGTGCCTAATTGCTTAATGCTTCTTTGAGGGAGTTAACTTGCATTTTATCAGATGCTAATAATGGATTTTCTGGTAAATGCTCAGATACTCGGGCTAACCATGCTTTAATGGTTGGATGTTTTGCTGCACTCAGTTGCTCTTCTAGCCCAAACATATAACCAAATACTAGTTGTGGAAATACAGCAAAGTCTAGCATGGTAGGCTTTTCAAGCTCGCCCATAAATGGTCCATCACCAATATGTTCTAAGAGTTCCATAAATAATTGCATGTACATATCTTTTATACTTAAAGAGAAATCAATATGCTGAGACATATCATTTATAAAACGTGCTCTACGAAGTCCAAATGGCCAAATAAATCTTATATAAAACGGTAGTGGAGTTTGAGCATTAACAAGCGCTGCAAGTCTCCATGACATTTTAATAAAATTTCTATCAAAAGGCCCATCAATAGCTCCTCGAAAAAGACTTGGCAGATATTTATGACTTATCCAGTCATCAATCTGATCTATTTTTTGTTGATGTTCTAGAGGATATAGTGGTTTTTCTGGAAAGATTTCATCTAGCCAATGAGCATGATCTGATGACTCACGTCGCCACTCACCATCTATTTCTAGTACAGGAACTTGCGTACCATTAGTATGACCAATTGTAGCTTTGGTTTTAAACGGATTGACTGGCACATGAGTGAAATCTAAGCCTTTATAGTATAGAAAACAAGCTGTTTTCCTGACATAAGGACTAGTTGCGTAACCATACAGATTTATTGACTTCATAAGATATCCTTGCTGAAAATTTTATTAAATGTATTTGAGTTTCGAATTGTCTCATTAGCCTGCGACATATGCAAAATTTAATGATTCACCTCTTAAAATATTTACGGCAAAAGCACAGCAGAGCCTTTTTTAGACATTTTAATTAATTGTTGATTATTGGTATAAACTCAGTAGAATAGCTACTTCAGACAAAGGAGGGATGGCAGAGTCTGGTTTATTGTAACGGTCTTGAAAACCGTCGTGCCTTCATCGGCACCGTGGGTTCGAATCCCACTCCCTCCGCCATATATTATGAGCAAACAAATAGAAGAAATATTCAGAGAAGCACCACCATTCTTAAAAATTTTAGGTTTCAAAGAGGCCTCAATAAGTGATGATGGTTCGGAATATACTTGTATCTTTGAACCAAGCGTCGATCTTACACATTCTAATGGAACTATAGTGCAAGGTGGATTTGTAGCAGGCATGCTTGACTCGGCCATGGCTCAATTCTTAATCTATTTAACTCAGGGTAAAAAAATTCCTTTAACTCTAGATATGACAACTACATTCTTGCTTCCATGCACACCAAATTCTGAAGTAATTGCAAAGAGCACTATTGTTAAACAAGGTAGATCGATTGCATTTACAAAAGCTGAGATGTTTCAGGGCGATAAGCTCATAGCTACATCAAGCGCTACAAATAAATTAGTCTAAATTTATTTGCTATACTTCTCTCATGACTGAGATGAAAGCAAAATTTACAAAAATGATCGACGGAACCGCTGAAGACTGGTCAATAATTGCTGAGTCAAATATTAATGAATCAGTAGACTTACCCTATAAGATTCTCGACCACTTAAAGATGCTTGGAGAAGACTATGGAGGCTTTGCTGTAGATAGACTCACCCATTCTATTCAAACGGCTTCTCGTGCACATAGAGATGGGATGGATGATGAATATGTTGTTTGTGCGTTACTCCATGATATTGGTGATAACCTTGCTCCATCTAATCATGCTGATTTTGCCGCTACATTATTGCAGCCATTTGTATCTGAAAAAAATTATTGGATTGTTAAACATCATGGTATTTTTCAAGGCTACTATTTTTTTGAGTACTTGGGCTTAGATAAAAATATGCGAGATAGCTTTAAAGACCACCCTTATTTCGAGGACTGCAAAGTTTTTTGCGAAAAATATGACCAGAACAGTTTTGACCCAGACTATAACTCTCTTCCGTTAGACTTTTTCATTCCTATGATAAAAAAAGTTTTTGCCAAACCTATAAACTCTATATACAAAAAATAACCAATGGCTGATGAAAATCTTTTAAATTTTTTAAAGCTTGTACAACCTGAGTCTAATTTTGCAAACGATAGCATCCCCAAGGAACCAAACTATAGCTTGAAAGAGAGCTGGGCTGCGTTGCCTGAGTTTGATGGCTATCAATACTTAGTACCCTCTGATAAATACTCAATTAGCAGAAATAATGACGTAGATGTTTTTTATATTCACCCTACAGGTTTTTTTGAAAAAAAATGGAATTTTAATTTAGATAAAAGTAGCTCTGCCTATGAGAGAACCGAAGTAATGCTTTCAAATCAAGCATCGGTCTTTAACGGCTCATGTAATATATATGCTCCGGCATATCGCCAGGCAACTTATTACTCTTTCTTTTCTAATCACGAGAACGGTTTAAAGGCCCTTGATCTTGCTTACCAGGATATTGAAAAAGCCTTTGACTACTATATTGAAAATTTTAACAATGGCAGGCCATTTTTTATATATGGGCATAGCCAGGGCGCGCTTCATGGACAAAGGCTTATCCATAAACGCATTTCAAATACTACGTTAAAAAATCAATTTATTAACGGCTACCTAATTGGTTACGTAATACCTGAAAACTTATTTACTGATCTATTTCCAAATCTCAATGCATCAAAAAATAATTCAGATACCGGCTCTATAATTTCTTGGTCCACAGTTGCTGATGGCTATAAGAGAGGCAGGGCATCTACACCATTCTGGAAACCAGATAGCGGCTGGGGTTTTCAAGATATGACAAACAAGATTGTCTCTGTAAACCCTTTTAGTTGGAATGCTGATGATTCATGGTGTGAGCAAAATGAATACCATTGTTCAATTATCAATAAATCTAATAATGATGTTTTTATGGATTTAACAATGTTGAAGCATACAAATTCTAAAAAAGCGATTGGCAGAACAAGGGTTCAAAATTTTTTTTCAAGAATTAATTCAAAAAATGGTCTTCTTGAAACTAAAGGTGATTTAATTGATAAAATGAGAAAAATGAGATCCTTTAATGGAGACCTTCATTCTTTTGATGTGATGCTATTTTGGGGTTCAATGAGGCAAAATATTCAGGAGAGAATCAATGCCTTCCTATAAATTTTTTTTAATTATTATTATGACAATTTCAACTAGTACATCAGCCTGGGAAGAAGGTTTTGTATATAACGATGATGTAAAGATTGCATATCGTGACTATGGGCCCATTCAAGGTGAGCCTATACTGTTAGTACAAGGTCTCGGTGGTCAATTAATAAACTGGCCAGATCATTTAATTGATTTTTTAATCAACAATGGTTTTAGACCCATTGTCTTTGATAATCGTGATACAGGTCTTTCATCCAGAATAGAAAGCGATCAATTTAATGAAGGAAATAGGGCAAAGACAATCAATTCCACATACATTAAATATTTCTTAAGATTGCCAATAAGACCTCCATACAATCTTGATGACATGGCCAATGATTCTATTGCAATTTTAGATCATCTTTCTATAGATAAATCCCACCTCTTGGGAATGTCCATGGGAGGTATGATAGCTCAAATAATTGCCGCAAATCACCCTGAAAGAATACGAACATTTACCTTAATAGCATCATCAACAGCTACACCAAGCCCGTTGAATGGTCCCACTAGAGATGTAAGAAAGTTATTAATGAAGCGTTCAAATAATCCAAATGCTTCAATGGATGAAAGGATAGAACGAAGCAAAAAAATTTTTACGCTAATTGGTCTTGAGGGTTACAACCTTGAAACTGAGGAGTTTTACAACAAGTCTGTTGAATCTATCCAAAGAGCTGGGCCGGATGATACGGGTTTTACCCGTCAAATTATGGCGATACTGGGATCAAAAAATAGAATCAAAAAGGTTAAATCAATTCAATCCAAAACACTAATTATTCATGGTAAAGATGACCCGCTGATAAAGGTAAAAAACGCATACAAAGCAAATAGATTGATTGAAAATAGCCAGCTTATTGTTTTGCCCGGAATGCGGCATATGATTGAGCCACCGGTATTTAATAGATTCAAGGATGATCTTCTTGATCATCTTTCACACTAAGCATGTTATCTAACACCTTTAAGTTTAATTACTCAATTGGTGCGGTTGCTAATGGAATAAAGACTGATACTTTTACATTCTTTTTGTTGTTTTTCTATTCTAGAGTAATTGGTCTTGATCCGCTTCTAGCAGGGACCGCTATTTTTATAGCCTTGTTAGTAGACTCAGTTACAGATCCATTGATGGGAACTCTGTCAGATAGAACTAAGTCCAAATTTGGTAGAAGACATCCCTTCATGTTTGTATCATTTATCCCTGTTTCTATTTTCTATATATTACTTTTCACTCCAAAAGTGGAATGGGGCCTCTCTCAAACTCAGCTTTTCTTGTGGATGCTTGTATGTACTACCTTTACAAGAGTTGGGATGACTCTTTTTGAGGTGCCTCATAGGTCATTTGGCGCAGAAATTATTAAAGACTATCAAGAGAGAACACTTTTATTCTCATGGAGAGAATTAATTACTTGGGTTGCTGCGATTGGTAATGCATTTATGGGTTACTTTATTTTTTTTAGATCAACTCCGTCCTATCCATATGGTCAATTAAATCCTGAAGTGTGGTTTCCTTTTGCACTTGCAGGAGGTGTTTTTATGGCAGCTGGTATGCTTTATTCAAGCCTAGCAACTACAAAATACATTAAAGACCTTTCACAGTGGAGTGGTTCAACTTCTATTAAAGATATCATTAAAGAAATATCAATTGCCATTACCAATAAATCTTTTTTAATTTTCTTTACAGGTAATTTAACTCTCTCAATTGCATGGGGTCTCTCTAACAGTCTAGCTTTATATATAAATACAGATTTTTGGGGTTTATCAGGTAATCTTATAACCATATTTTTAGCAATTTATATTACTTCTACCTTAATGGCTTTCTACCTAACTCCAAGGCTGGTAAAAAGACTTGATAAAAAGAACTTAGTTTTGATGTGTATTTTTGGTACTGCTTTTTTTAGCCCAATTGCTTTCATTTCCTACAACCTAGGGCTAACTCCTGAGAGAGGAACACTTTCGCTTATATTTTTCTTATCAATTCCATTAGTTTTTATTTCATGCTTTTCTGTTATGGGCAACATGACAAGGGACTCTATGATTGGAGATATCGCAGATGAGGTAGAGTTAACAAGTGGAAAAAGGCAGGAGGGCGTTCTTTATTCTGCTGTCTCTTTTATTCAAAAAGTTAATACTGCTATTGGGGGCTTTGTGGCTGGTCTTGTTTTAAAGATAATAGATTATCCAAAGGATGACCCAACTTATGAGCAAACTTATTCATTGTTTTTTGTTCAAGGGGTAGTCGGTCCAATACTTCTAGCATTGCCTTTATTTATTTTCTTTTTCTATAAATTAGATAGAAATAGGCATGAAATAATTATTGCTGAGCTAGAGGCTTCTAAATAATATTATAAAATTGACTCAATGGCTTGTGAGACCCTTTTCCAAAGAGTTTTTTCAGCTGCAGTAGGCTTATTAGTCATATTAGAAAAGAAATGAACCAGAAGGGCATCCAAGCTTGTTAAATCATTGTTTGATTTATTAAATTTTTCTGTAAGCATTTCTAATTGAATTTTATTTCTAATTCCTGAATCTTTTTTCAGCGAATCAATACCAGCTTTAATTTCTAGTTTTACGCATGAGTAGGTTAAATTATCTAAGTTCGATTTTTTAATATCAAGATTTTTAATTTTTGACACAACACCACTTGGAAGACGCTTGTCTTCATAATCGCCATTGGTATATGCATCTAATAGATTTTTATATGACTCTACTTTAGCTAATTTTTGATCAGCTTTGTGCGAAGCTTTTTGATCCTTAATAACATTTCTTAAATCTGAAACCTCTTTAGATTTACCTATATTATTTAGCTCACCCAACTTATCTTCAGCCTCAGCTGTAGTAATGGTTTTTGCTTTGAGATCTTTCACTAAGGTAGCTGCTAATTCAAGCTCAGCATCTAATACTTCTTTTTTTGCAGTATAAAATCTATCAGCTGATTTATTGAACTTATCCCACAACTTATTATCAACTTTTCTGCCTGCAGAACCTGCTTTTTTCCAATCATTCTTAAGATCATTAAATTTCTTAATACAAACATCATTATCTTCATCGTTTATAAGATCAACTTTTGCAATAAGGTCCTCTTTCGTCTTTATTACAGATCTTTCCTGTTTTTTAATTTGGTCATTTAATGGTTTTTTAGCATTAAAAAACTCATTTCTAAGTTTTTTATGATCTTTATCTAGAACCGGTGCATATTCTTGCCACTCATTAAACTTATCTCTTAAGAAAAATATTAAAGTTTTAGCATCTGGCCAATTAGAAGCCTTGTCTATTGCATACGCATTTATTTCATTAATTATTTTTCTTCTATTAGCAGCATTATTTTCTTTAACCTTATTGAGCTCTTCAAAAAATTCTTTACATGGCTCCCATGCTTTATTAGTAAGTTCATTGAATTTTAACCATTGATCTTTTGATGAAGGCCTTCCTGAAGTATCTAATTGCTGCCATTTTTTTTGAATATCGTGAATAGCATTTGCCTGAGATTTTGGATTATCTAAACTATTGTTAACAAGCTCAGCTATCTCTTTAATTAATTCTTCTCGCTTTGGATTTGTTGCAAAAGATGACATATCATCAAAATACCTTGATTGAGCTACAACAAAATTTATTTTATGTCTTAGCTTGTTTGGCACACCTTTTTCTTTTTTGACTATGGAAAGCGCATCCCTTAGGTTTTTTTGAGCTTTCTTAATAGAACCATCTGCAAATAATTGTTCTATGTTTTCTAATTGTTTAAATAAATCTTGTTTTGTTTCCACATTAATCTCTTATGAAGTTTATAATTAGTTCAAATGAATAAGCGAATTTTAACAGGAATTACAACAACTGGTACTCCTCATATAGGAAATTATTTAGGAGCTATAAAACCAGCACTAGAATTAGCTAATAAATTTGATGAATCATTTTTCTTCTTGGCTGATTATCATGCAATTATAAAAAACTCTAACAAAGCAGAGATAGAACAATCTGTTAAAGATGTGGCCTTATCATGGCTTGCTTCAGGGCTTGACCCGAATAAATCAAACTTCTACAGGCAATCTGATGTTCCTGAAATATTAGAATTAAGCTGGATACTTAATTGTGTTACAGCAAAGGGTTTGATGAATAGATCTCATGCATACAAGGCAGCTACAGCCTTAAATACTTCAGATGAAGACAAAGGCATAAGTATGGGTCTCTTTTCATATCCTGTGTTGATGGCTGCAGATATATTGATATTTAATGCTACCCATGTTCCTGTGGGCCCCGATCAAATGCAACATTTAGAAATGACCAGAGATATTGCTGGAAGATTCAACCATTCCTATAAAAAGACTTTTGAGTTACCCGAAGCTATAACCCAAGAGGCAGATCAAATTATATTAGGCCAAGACGGAAGAAAGATGAGCAAATCATATAAAAATATTATTCCCTTACTTTCCTCTGAAAAGGTTTTAAAAAAAGCTATTGCGAAAATAGTTACTAATTCTCTTGAGCCAGGAGAGCCAAAAGATTTTAATAATTGTTCAGTATTCTCTCTCTTTAAACATTTTTCATCTGTAGAGGAGCAAAATGAATTTAAGGAATCTTATAGAAATGGAATTTCTTGGGGAGATGCCAAAAATAAATTATTCGAGAAAGTTAATGATCATGTTCTTCCTATAAGAGATTCATATGATTCTTTGAGCTCAAACAAGGATTTAATCAACGAGTTATTGGATGAAGGCTCTTCTAAAGTTAGGCCTATGGCCAAAGAGCTCCTATTGGAAGTTAGAGAGTCTATAGGCATATCTAAGATTTCTTAATGCAAAATAAAGGCTCTTCATGGCTTAAGTTTGGTCTATTTACGGTTGGCTTAGGACAATCTTTTGTTTTTGTTATTGTTCCACCTTTAGCACGAGACCTAGGTTTATCAGAGATACAAACATCATTGGTATTTGCAATTTCAGCTGTTGCATGGGCTTTAACAAGCGCTTCTTGGGGAAGGGCAAGTGATAAATACGGTAGACGAAATATCGCAGTTTTAGGTTTAGTTGGTTATGCAATTTCATTGATAGCAATGATTACCCCTCTATTTTTGGTAGAGAGAAATGTCATGGATCTTGCATTTTTATTTCCATTACTTATTTTTGGAAGGCTGTTTAATGGTCTTATTGGTTCTGCAACTAGGCCCGCTGCATTTGCTTATGTTGCAGACAATAGCAGTGCAGAAAAAAGAACACTAAAATTTGCTAGATTAGAGTCAAGCTTTCTGCTTGGAACTGTTGCCGGCCCCTTGATTGGTGGATTTCTTATTTTAATAACTAAAGAAACACCATTTTATGTCTTTAGTTTTATGTCGCTTATTTCATCTGTAGGTATTTACAAGAACTTGGAAAATACTAGCATCCATAAAAAAACAAAGATTATTAAAGATAAAATATCCTGGAAATCACGAACTATATGGCCATATCTTTTAATTGCATCAATCGCTAGTTTATCGCAGGCTTCACTTCTTCAATCTATAGGGTTTTATGTCTTTGATATGTTTTCAAATTATGATGATTTGCCAATCATAGTAAGTACAAGTTTTGCGATTCTATCTATTTCAACAATAGTTAGCCAGTATCTTTTTACAGATGCTTTCCCTTTAAACAACTTTAAACTATTGTTATATGGAACTTTTTTAATAATCTTTTCGTTTTTTACAATGGCGTATTTTCCAAAACTGTCAGTTTATTACCTTTCCCTTTTAATAAATGGTCTTGGAGGAGGGATGATTAGACCTGCCATATCCTCATCTTTATCTTTATCTCAAATTCCAGAAAATCAGGGATCTGCAGCTGGGTACCTTGGATCCGTTTATCCTATAGGTCACATGTTAACCCCATTTTTAGCTATGCCAATATATGCCTTTAATCCATCATACTTATATTTTTTTAATTCAATATTATCTATAGTTATAGTTATATTTGTAATAACTCACCCAATTTTTAAGAGAAGTTAAAGATAATGAAAAAAAGTTTATTAATAATCAACCTCGGAACACCAGATAGTCCCTCGTATTTTGATGTTTTTAAATATTTACGTCAGTTTCTTTCAGATGAAAAAGTTATAAACGTAAACCCGATACTCAGATTTATATTGGTTAATTTTATTATTTGTCCAATAAGATCATTCTCTTCTTCAAAAATATATAAAAAAGTATGGCATGAAGAAAATGGATCACCATTACTTCACAACACAAAGATGCTCAAAGAAAGCATTGAAAAGAAGCTTCCAGGTATTGATGTAGAGTACGCCATGAGATACCAGTCACCTTCTATAAAAAACGCAATCGACAGAATGCTTTTAAAAAATCCAGATGAGTTAATTATTTTGCCTCTTTTTCCTCATTATGCTGCAGCCACAACTGGTTCAGTTTTTAAAGAAGTAACCAAATGTCTTTCTGATAAATGGGTAGTTCCAAAAATTACATTTATTAATCAGTTTTACGATAATAATAAATTTATAGATGCTTGGGTTGAAGAGGCATCTAAATTTGATATAGAAAGCTATGATAAGGTAATTTTTAGCTATCACGGTGTTCCAAATAGTCACGTAGATGATGTTTATGAGGATTCATTATGTTCAGATAACGATTGTGAAACCTCGATTACTGAAAAAAATAAGTTTTGTTATAAAGCAACGGTATATGAAACAACTAAACTTCTTGCAACTAAAATAAATCTTAATGAAAGCAATTACGAGGTAACATTTCAATCCAGACTTACTAACAAGTGGTTAGAGCCTTTTACTGATAAAGTTTTAGAGGACTTACCAAAAAAAGGGCACAAAAAAGTATTGGTATTTTCACCAGCCTTTACCGCTGATTGTTTAGAGACAATTATAGAAATTGGCGATGAGTATCAGGAGATTTTTCATGATGCGGGTGGTAAAACACTTGATTATGTCCCTTCACTTAATTACTCAGAAAAATGGGTTGATGCTGTAATTGATATAACAGGCTTTAAAGAGGAGTCATTAAAATAATGTTTAAAAAAGATTTATTAAAAGGAAAGAGAATACTGGTTACTGGTGGAGGAACTGGCCTAGGTAAAGAAATGGCATCGCATTATGCAGAGCATGGGGCCGATTTATATATCTGCGGCCGAAGAGAAAATGTATTAAAAGATACAGCCGAACAACTCATAGAGAATTACGGAGTCAATGTTAAATATGAACCATTAGATATTAGGGCCTCTGCCGATGTTGATAGTTATATAGAAAGAATCTTTGAAGAGGGACCTCTTGATGGGTTAGTTAATAACGCAGCAGGAAATTTTATATCTCCTACAAAAGACTTATCTCATAAAGGATTTGATGCTATTGCTAATATTGTATTCCATGGAACTTTTTATATAACTCATTCAGTTGGTAAAAGGTGGATTGAGGCCAAGCACAAAGGTTCTATAGTATCTATTCTTACTACATGGGTTTGGACAGGTTCTCCATATGTTGTACCTTCTGCAATGTCTAAATCGGGTATCAATGCTATGACCCAATCATTAGCAGCTGAGTGGGGTAAGTATGGCATTAAGGTCAATGCAATCGCTCCTGGTCCTTTTCCAACTAAGGGGGCATGGGAGAGACTTAATCCTGGGGCCGGTGATGATAACTCTATGGGTAATATACCTCTCGGAAGGGTTGGAGAAATGAATGAATTGCAAAATTTAGCTACCTTTCTGATGGCTGATGGTTGTGATTATTTAACTGGACAGACAATAGCAATTGATGGAGCTCAATATTTAACAGGAGGAGGAACATTCTCCAATCTAGATAAATTAAGTGACGAAGATTGGGATCAAATGAGAGCTATGATAAGGTCTTCTAATAACAAAGATAAAGCTGATAGGGCTTAGAGGTATAAATTATGAGTAGCACATTTGAAAACATGAATGATGTTTTAAATCTTCAAAAGAAAAAGTTTATCAAAGATGGCCCGCCATCAATTAATTTAAGAGTCGATAGACTGAATAGACTTACATCAATGCTAGTAGAGAATAGATATGCGTTTACAGAAGCTTTAAGCTCTGATTTTGGAAGTAGATCTCAAAATGCATCATTAATGACAGATGTTTATACAGTTTTGCCTGAAATAACAAATGCAATTAAAAATATTAAAAGATGGACTAAAGATGAAAAAAGGTCTTCAAACATGCCTTTCAGTTTATTTGGTGCAAAATCTTATATTAGATACGAGCCTTTAGGAACAATAGGTATGATTTCTCCTTGGAATTTTCCTGTTAACTTAGCATTTGGACCTTTAGCATCAATATTTGCAGCAGGTAACCAAGTAATGCATAAGCCAAGTGAATTAACTCCAGAAACAGCAGCTTTAATGAAAGAGCTTTGCGATAAGGCGTATGATCAAGACGAATTTGCTACATTTTTAGGTGGCCCTGAAACTGGAGAAGCTTTTTCAAAACTTAACTTTGACCATCTTCTCTATACAGGTAGTGGCAATGTTGGAAAGCATGTTATGAATGCTGCTGCTCAAAATCTTGTGCCAGTTACCCTTGAGTTAGGTGGAAAATCACCTGTTGTAGTTGGAAATAGCGCAGATATACAAGCATCTGCTAAAAGAGTTATGTTTGGTAAGACTATGAATGCTGGTCAAATCTGTCTTGCTCCTGACTATGTGATGGTGCACAAAGATAAAAAAGACGAATTTATAACTGAGGCTGAAAAAGCTGTTGCTGATTATTACCCTAATATTAAAAACAATGATGACTACACATCAATTATAAATGAAAGGCATTTTGATAGACTTAATGGGCTGATAGATGATGCAAGAGAAAAGGGCGCGACAATCAATCAAATAAATCCATCAAATGAAGATTTTAGTCAACAGGAATTTTTTAAAATACCTCCAACAATTATTACAGACACTTCAGATGATATGAGGGTTATGAAAGAGGAAATATTTGGACCTATTTTACCTGTTCTTGAGTACACAGATGTTGAAGAGGCGCTTGATACGATAAACTCTAAAGATAGACCATTGGGTTTATATTATTTTGGTACTGACAAAAATGAACAATCTAATGTTCTTGATAATACGTCCTCAGGTGGCGTAACTATAAATAACGTAGTTGGCCATATTCAACAACAGGATTTACCTTTTGGTGGTGTGGGACCATCTGGCATGGGAAGATATCATTCTCAAGATGGGTTTAAGAACTTTTCAAATGCACGAGCTGTTTTCAAAGATGTCCCTTTCTTTATGGATAATTTAGCATTTGGAATGATTAGACCGCCATATAAAGAAGGTTTTGAAAATTTTATAAAAAAAATTCTTAAGTAACAATAAATCGTGTCTTCGCTTTCACTGAATCTAGCTTTTAGGTATTTAAAATCTAATAGAGGTGGGGTTTTCTCATTTACCTCATTTCTTGCAATTTTAGGGCTTTCTATTGGTGTTAGCAGCTTGATTATAGTTATGTCTGTAATGAATGGTTTTGAGAGAGAGTTGCAGGATAGAATTCTTGGTGTAGTTCCTCATGCTGTAATCAAATCAGACAGCACAATTGATAACTATCAGTTGCTAGTGGACAATATAAACAAACTAGACAATATAAAAAGCTCATCACCCTATATAGAACTTCAAGGTCTTGCTTCTTCAGGTTCTGGTGGTCGAGGTGTAAGTATTATTGGTATCGATGAAGATATTGAACCTTCAATGTCTATTCTCCCTGACTATATGGTTATAGGATCTCTGAATAATTTAAAAGAAGATAGTTCAATCATTATTGGAACTTGGCTTGCAGCTCATTTAGATGTTGGTATAGGCGATACCTTGAATATCACAACCTCAGATATCAAAACTACAATCATAGGATCATTTCCTCAATCTTTAAAAGTAAAAATTGTAGGTATGTACGAGCTTAGATCAGAGTTAGACCAGTCACTTGTTTTAATATCTCACAAGCTTGCTCAAAAAATAAAGATGATAGGTGAAAATACAACCTCATCAATAAGAATTAAAACAGATGATTTATTTAGCGCTGATACTATTGCCAGAGATGTTATTAAATCAATAGATGGCGATCTATTAAATGGTAATTTTTTTGAAATAATAACCTGGAAAACAACTCATGGAACGCTTTTTGAGGCCATTAAATTTGAAAAATTATTAATAAGTTTAATGCTATTTCTGATTATTGGTGTTGCCTCCATTCTTGTTCTTTCTACAATTATAATGACTGTAAAATCCAAGGAGAGAGAAATTGGAATTCTTAAAACAATTGGAGCAAATAATGGCCAGTTGGTAAAAATATTTTTATATCAAGGTATCCTTGTAAGCTCTATAGGTATTATTTCAGGTCTTTTCTTTGGTATTTTAATAACAATTAATTTAGATTCATTAGTGAATTTCTTAGAGTCATTAACTGCTCGAGGCATGCTTGATGCTTATTTTATTAATTATTTTCCATATCACTTAGATTTTAATCAAATTTTCTTTATATGCTTACTTTCATTTATATTTAGTCTATTTTCATCTTTGATCCCAGCTCTCAGGGTAAATAGGCTGGATCCTATTGAGATTCTCAGACATGAATAATTTAAAAGCTATAAATATTTCTAAAACATATTCTATTGATGGGTATGAAATTGAGGTTCTAAAAAACCTTAATTTAATAGTAGAAAAAGGTGATACAGTTGCTATATCAGGTCAGTCAGGATCTGGGAAATCTACCTTACTTCAATTACTTGCGCTATTAGATAAACAGTCATCGGGTTCAATTGAATTGAACAACGAGATTATGGATGATCTGACTTCCAATCAAAAATCTAAAATAAGATTAAACAACTTTGGTTTTGTTTATCAGCATCATCATTTATTGGAAGATCTAACAGTCTATGAAAATATTGCTCTACCTCTTAAATTAAAAGGCGATTTACAAAATTTAGATATTAAAGTGCGGGATTTAGCTAAATCTATTGGATTAAGTGAAAGGTTAAATCACTTACCTTGGAAGCTCTCGGGAGGAGAAAAGCAAAGGGTTGCGGTAGCTAGAGCTTTGATTAATAAACCAGAATATATATTTCTTGACGAACCAACTGGAAATTTAGATAAAAAGAATGCACTGAACATACAGAACCTAGTTCTAGAGCTCTCAAATAATAATGATGTTGCATTAATTGTTGCTACTCATGATAATGATTTTGTAAATATTTTAGATAGAAAATATTATTTAGATAATAGAGGGCTAATTGAATTATGAGTGAATTTATTATTGCTGGTGGCGCCTTTATGTGGCCACTTTTAGCATGCTCAGTATTAATTATTTCAATATCTATTGAAAGATTGTGGTTTCTGCAACTGAGACTTGTTTCTCCTCATGGTCTAAAAAATCAAATTATCAATCTTTATAATAAAAACCTTTTGAATCAGAGGCAATCTGAAGAAATTTCACAACTTTCATCTTTGGGATATTTGTTGATAAATTGTATTAAATATAAAGATCTTCAAAGAGAAAACCTTGAATCTAAGATTGAAGAGAAAGCCTCAGAGGTTAAACATCTCCTTGATAGAAATTTAACAATGCTAGGAACTCTAGCTACAATTAGCCCTCTTTTGGGGCTTTTGGGAACAGTGGTAGGTATGATTACTGCCTTTACTGGATTATCTGAAGTAACGGGTGCAAATCCAGATGTATTAGCTGAAGGAATCTCACAGGCGCTCATAACAACAGCTTTTGGTCTTTTTATAGCTGTACCAGGTCTTGTAATGCATAAGTATTTTGAGCAAAAGATCTCACATCTATTAATCAACCTTCAAGCAGAAGTATCTGATTTCATTGATGTGATAAATAAATAATGAAGTTCTTAAAAACAAATAACTCTAATTTTTCCATAGAGATAACCCCATTAATAGATATAGTTTTTCTTCTAGTAATATTTTTTGTAGTCACTTCCAAGGTTGGAGATTCGCAGTTCCTTTCATTAGAGCTCCCAAAAACTGAATCATTTACATCAAATGTGGTCAAAGATACTAATGAGGTTTCTATTCTGTCTGATGGCACAGTTTTGATTAATGGAGTAACAGCACCGATATCTGATAGAGAGTTAATAAATGAGCTTGTATTTAGCTTAGATAGAACATTTGATAAAGTTATACTAAGTGCTGAAGAGAATACATATCATCAATGGGTTGTAGAGATGATGGATATATTAAATAAGAATGGATACTCACAGGTTCAGATTAGAACAATAAGATTATGAAAAAGAAAAATAGCTTTAGAAGACTGCTTTCTTACACATTTAGATATAAGTGGTCGTTCTTAATAAGTGTATTAGGTTTTATTGTTTTTGCCTTTGCAGATATTGCAGCTGTTGAATGGATAAGAAGAATTATTAGCTTTATAAATGCGGAAGAATCTGGTCTTCATACTCTTTTAGCCTTATCTCTAATTGGAATTGCATTTGGAAGGGGTCTTGGGTTCTTCATTGGTAACTATTTCATGTCCAGAGTGGGCTTTGGTATTGTTCATGATTTAAGAGCTGAGTTATTTCAAAAATTACATGATTTACCAAAATCTTACTTTGATTCAAATCAGTCAGGTCAACTTATAAATAGGATTACATTCACAACCACACAAGTCTCAGCAGCTGCCTCTAGTGCTGTTAAGACATTTGTTAGAGAGGGCTTTCTTCTCGTTGGTTTGTTTATTTATATGTCCTATCTTAATTTCAAGCTAACCTTGTTGTTAATAGTAACTATCCCTTTAATTGCTCTTATTGTTTACATAGCAGGTAAGCGACTTAAGAAATTAGCAAAAAAAATACAAACCGCTATGGGTGACGTTACTCATATAGCCTCTGAAGCTGTTGATGGCCATTTAGAAATTAAGTCATTTAATGCACAAGATTATGAAAATGAAAGGTTTCTAGAAGCTAATTCATCCAATAAAAATCAAAACCTTAAACTGGAGGCTACAGGCAATTTAGCAACTCCTATTATTCAAATTTTAGTGTCTGTATCTCTTTCTCTTGTTGCATATTTTGCTCTTGGCTCGCAGCTTGGAATCAGCTTAGATGCAGAAACATTTGTAGCATTTTTCACTGCTGCTGGTTTAATGGCTAAACCAGTCAGGCAATTATCAAATATAAATATTATTGTTCAAAAAGGCCTTGCTGCTGCTAATGAGATATTTGATCAATTGGATGAGGCAAATGAAAATAATTCCGGCGATGTGGATAGTAAATTAGATGGAGTTATAGATTTTAATGATGTTTCATTTTCCTATGAAACTGGCGGACAAATACTTTCAAATATTAGTTTTCATATTAATAAGCATGATACCGTTGCGATAGTTGGAAGATCTGGTTCTGGTAAATCAACTATTGCTAATTTGATACCTCGTTTCTATGAAAACTCATCAGGTGAAATTAAAATAGATGGCATCTCTATAAAAGATTACTCACTAACTCATTTAAGAGACTCTATTTCTATAGTTAATCAGTCGCCTACACTTTTCAATGATACCATTGCAAAAAATATAGCTTATGGTGATGGTGAAATTGATAACGATAAGCTTATAGCTTCGGCAAAACTTGCCGGATGCTCTGAGTTTATAAATAACCTTCCTGAAAATTTTGAGTCTGAGATTGGCGATGATGGTGTTCTATTGTCTGGAGGTCAAAGACAGAGACTGGCTATTGCTAGAGCATTCTATAAAGACTCACCTATCATTATATTAGATGAAGCTACTTCAGCATTAGATAGCGAATCTGAGTTAGTTGTCCAAGAAGCTCTTGAAAAATTAATCACCAATAGAACCACCATAGTTATTGCCCACAGGTTATCGACAATTGAAAATGCATCTAAAATTATTGTTTTAGATGAAGGTATGATTTCTGAAACAGGTACACATGATGAGCTAATAGCACTTAATGGCCTTTATAAATCTTTGTATAAAAATAAATTTGAGGATGATGGTAATAAAACTCCTATCCAGTCAAAATCTAAACAGCTCTTTGTACCTGAATATAACAATCAAGAATCATCTAGCTTTGTTGTTGATAGTTGGTACAAGAAAAGCCTATGGCTCTATCTGTTATATCCGTTTTCTCTTGCTATACAGTTTTTAACAAATAGAAGAAGAAGAAAGTATCTTAAAAATTTACCAACTTTAAATAAGAATGTCCCAGTTGTAATTGTTGGTAACCTAACAATCGGTGGCACAGGTAAAACCCCACTCGTAAAATATATTGCATCAAGCTTGAAAGATTTAGGTTACAAGCCAGGGTTGGTTAGCAGGGGCTATGGCGGTAACTATAAAAAAACAATGAAAGTTGAATCAGATTCTTCAGTTAAAGCGACTGGAGATGAGGCGCAAATTTTATCAAAATTAGGACTCCCTTTTTACCTAGACAGAGATAGGGTCAGGGCTGTTGAGACTCTTGTTTCAAATCATGATTGTGATGTTGTAATAACGGATGATGGTCTTCAACATTACAATTTAAAGCGAGACATAGAAATAATTGTTATTGATGGAAAAAGAAGGTTTGGCAACAATCTAGTTTTCCCTGCTGGCCCTCTAAGGGAATCAAAAAAAAGATTAAAAGATGCAGATTTTGTTATTAATAATAGTGGACCCACTGAAGGCGAAGAAATTCTTATGAATATCAGCCCGTCTAAATTTGTCCATTTAAATAGTGGTAAATCATATCCCGTTGATCAATGGCCTATGCATAAAGAAGTTCATGCCGTGGCAGGCCTTGGCAACCCTGGAAGATTTTTTGATACATTAAGCAGGCTTGGTTTTGACCATATAAAGCATCCATTCCCAGATCACCATAAATACATCACAACTGATTTGCATTTTTTAGATCATCATCCAATTTTAATGACTGAAAAAGATGCATCTAAATGTAAGCATTTTAATAATAATAAAATATGGTATCTGGCAGTCGAGGCAGATCTATCTAACCAATTTATTAATGAATTAGATAATAGGCTTAAAAAAATAACCTAACTAAAAATGTCTTTGAATACAGTTATTATCATCCCATCAAGAATTGGTTCAACAAGGCTTAAAAATAAACCCTTAGTTGATATCTCAGGTAAATCATTAATACATAGAGTCTATGAGAATGCTCTTTTATGCACTCCTAATGTCTTTGTAGCAACTGACTCAGATATTATCAAGAATCATATTCAACCCATAACCTCTAATGTAATCATTACAGATAAACATCATATATCCGGAACTGACAGAGTTTTTGAAGCAGCTAAAAAGCTAAACCTAGACAAAGATACTTTGATAATAAATTTACAGGGAGATGAACCATTTATGCCTAAAGAGGTAGTTAAAGGATTAATTGAGAGTTTTAAAATGAATACTTCCAGTATTGTTACAGCTGCACATAAGATAGTTAATAGAGAAATTATAGCTAATCCCAACTGCGTTAAAGCTATTATTGATGATCAATCATTTGCTAAAGATTTTGTAAGAAACATAGAATATGTTGATGGCGCATCATACTATCAACATATTGGTATATATGGATACTCCATGGCAACTTTGCAAAAACTTGTATCCCTTAAACCCACTCTAAATGAAATTGAAAGAAAGCTAGAGCAGCTTAGATTTCATGACAATGGATATAAAATTAAAATTTCAAAATTTAATATCAATATTCCACCAGGCATTGATACTGAAGACGATGTCAAAACTGCTATAAAATATATTAATAATGAATCTTGAAGAGAATTATAAAATTCACAACTCTTTAAAAATAAACTCTATTTCAGATTATGGTGTCTGTATTAATAAGCTGGATGAACTTCCACACCTATTTGATTTCATTAAATCTAAAAAAATTAAATATTTTATTCTTGGTGAGGGCACTAATCTGGTCCCACCAGATAGATACAGCGGATTAGTGATTTCTTTAAACTTTAAATCAATTAAAAAAAATAATGATTTGATCAGAGTAGGCTCATCTGTAAATTGGAATGATTTAGTTCAGTATGCAGTAAATAATAATATCTATGGCTTCGAAAATCTTTCGCTAATCCCTGGTTCAGTCGGCGCTTCTCCAATTCAAAATATTGGAGCATATGGTGCAGATGTTGAACCTTTAATTCATAGAGTTTATTTTTTTGACTTAATGGATGGAAGTTTTAACTCGTTTAGCTCAAGTGAATGCAAGTTTGGTTATAGAGACTCTCTCTTTAAGGGCTCAAATATGATCATTACCCATATTGAATTTAAATCAAACCTTGAAAAAAAACTTTGCCTTTCATATGGATCCCTACACAAAAAAATTAATGACATTTCTCTTGATAAAAAATTTCTTAACCCACAGATAATATCCAAACTTATTACAGAAATTAGAGAGGCCGCATTACCAAATCCATTGATTGAACCGAATGCCGGTAGTTTTTTTAAAAATCCAATTGTAGATATCAATTCAATTAAAACAGATCATTTTGATTTAAATGAATTAATCATCTGGGAGCTTGAAAATAACCTTGTTAAAGTTGGTGCTGCTAAATTAATTCAACTTATTAAAAATGAGCTACCAGAAGTACATAATGTTTCTATATCAAAAAAACACAATTTAGTTCTAACAACCAACGGAAAAGCATCGCAACAAGATGTCATCAATTTTGCTAAAGCTATTCAATCAAAGGTTAAATATTACTTTAATATCAATTTAGAGATAGAACCAAGAGTCATTCTTTAATGTTTCTCTCCTCTACAGTTGCTTACATTATTGCCTTAACAAGTCCAGGCCCTGATACGGCCATCATTATTAAACAATGCTCTGCCTTTGGAAGGAGGGCGGGTATATTTACAGCCATCGGCATAGGATTGGGAATTTTAATACACTGCATTCTAGCTGCTAGCGGTATCTCTCTAATTATACTAAATTACCCTGCGCTGAAAGTTCTTATTAGCATGATAGGAGGTTCTTATATATTTTATATAGGAGCTTCAATGTATATTTCTAATGATAACAAAATATCATCTAGTCAAAATTCAAAAAATAATTTTGTAGTAGGGTTTATTACAAACCTATTTAACATAAAAGCTTTTATTTTTTTTGTTAGTCTATTTTCAATATTATCTAAAAGTCTTAATGGAATTTATTTTTATATTTATCCACTTTATTTTGCTGCATCTACCACCCTATGGTTTTCTTTCTTAAGCATATTATTAACGTCAAAAAGATTTCAATACGTAAATATTTATAACAATATTTATATAAAATCTTTGTTTTCAATAATTTTATGTTTTATTGGCCTTTTTATAATTTTTACTTCCACATATGAATATCTCAAATTTAACAGATAAAATTAAAAAATTTAGTGATGATGTTTTTCCCCCAGTTGACTCTTGGGATCCTGATTTATGCAAAGGTCAAGAGATCAGAATAGATAGGAATGGTGATTGGTTTTATAATGAATCTCTTATTAAAAATAAAAAAATTGTAAAGTTATTTTCAAAAGTTTTAAGAAATGATGATGGTGATTAT
>ENA-ORDR01000444-ORDR01000444.1-marine-metagenome-genome-assembly--contig:-NODE-444-length-21301-cov-3.734028_pt1 | contig 21301 bp, 19 predicted proteins | sample MGYA00240993_ERZ508538 | MGnify/ENA primary metagenome ERZ508538 (study PRJEB26207, sample SAMN05421999) | marine metagenome | isolation source: Monterey Bay, California, USA | place: USA:Monterey Bay... | reverse complement strand
AAGATGCATTATTTGAAACTTTATGTACTTCCTCAGATGAATCAATACCAAAATATGTAAAGAGAAGCATATAAGATATATAGGAGGCTGCGAATAGAATTAGAATAGAAAGAAATGAAGTGATTGAGTGAATGATTATAAATATAAAAGAAATTTAATTTGTCTTAAAAAAATTTAGTCGCAAATTATTCCAAGAATCTGAAACCTCAATATCTCTATACGAGAATTCTACAACTCCGTAAGTATTTACTGAAGAGTCTTGAGTGCTGAGGTTCTCATGTATTCTTTCATGAATTAATACCAAGCTAAACTTGGAAACATCTTGATTTAATATCACACTAAAGCCGGATTGACATGAATTATTTTTGATGGAAACATTGCTAAATCCATTAGAATAACCTATCGTATTATTCTGTAGATTACATTCAGCAACAGCAGTCACAACCCTATCTCTGGTATCTCCGCCAGGATTGACTGCTTCTTCAGGTACTGATAGAGAATGCTGAGCGAGTATGAATGTTAACTGTGAGATATTTTCCCCATTCCCTCGGTTCTGGAAATCGATTACAGATGCCTGAATCTGTCCATCTACCTTTTGTATGTCAAATTTAATGATACTAGGTCTTGGGTTATTTACTTCCTTCGTCAAAATATCTTTTTGCACATCTGGCCATGATTCAGGTCCAACACGCATTTTCCCACCATCGACGATGAAACTAGGTGTTGAGCCAATTTCGGGGTGAGTGGACTTCAATCGGTCTATACGATGTTGGGATGCTTCGGGTTGGAAGGCATCTAAATCATCTGAAGGGTGGTAAGTGACAATCGAGATGCGTGAACCATGCGAGTCTGCCACTTCCGTCAAGTATGGGTCGATTTCGGTACAACTTGGACACCATGTGGCACTCAATTCCTCAACTAGAAGCGTTCTTCCTCCAGACACTTCATATGGGCCATCCCAGTTTTCTCTCGCATCTATCACAATGGCACTGGAAGATGGAATTGAAATGATGATAAAAACAAGAATTGCAATTATGTAATTTGAGGCTGGCACGGAGTTTGCTGCCATCAACCTCTTTGCCATAGTCGGCCCAAGCGGTGGACCCTATTCATCCCTATGTATTGGTGGATTCCAACAAGAGGTTTCAATTGCATGAACTTCTAGTATGGTTTGGGTGAGGGTTAATGGCAGACCACTGGATTGAGAATCACAAACGAGACTCTTGGCGACGTCAAGCCAAGGCTAGTGGTTATCGAGCCCGTTCGGCATTTAAATTAATCCAAATTCAAAAGAGATTCAAATTAGTTCGTGAAGGAGATGTCATACTAGATGTCGGCTGCCACCCTGGTGGATGGGCCCAAGTCGCAGTTGAATTGACTGGTGATGAAGGAGTCGTAATTGGTGTTGATTTAGAGCCTTGTCAACCTGTAGAAGGGGCTACACTACTAGTAGGGGACATTACTGAAGATTTGACACAAGAAAGAATTCTCGAAGAATTAGAAAATCGTCCAATTAACGCAATCATTTCTGATATTTCTCCAGACATCACTGGTAAGTGGGATGTTGACCAGACGGTTGCTATGACATTAGTCGCTGATGTTTTTGATTTTTCCATGAAATTATTATGTAAAGGTGGATCCTTCGTTACTAAGTTATTCCAAGGCACTGGTGTCGAAGAGCTAATCAAGGCAGTAAAACCGTATTTTTCAGAGGTTAGAAGGTTCTCTCCTGACGCTTCTAGGAATTCATCTTCAGAAGTCTATCTAATTTGTAGAAACTTTATGCCATGGATGATGAATAAGAATGTCAATATTAGAGAGACATATGAAAAGTTACTCGAGCCTAAACTTAGTGGTAATGAAATCGATGATGGTCCAGAAAATGTGTATTCCTCTTTCCAAGTTAGGAAAAAGAAGACAGAATGATACCAATCTTTGATTAACATTGAATTCAAATCTTTACTTATGGCAAGAAAACCATATATTGGAAGATTAGGAAGAAAGATAAAGCAACATAAAAGACAATTCGTCCGTGAACTCAAAGCTGAAACTGTAGTGAAAAGACTTGAACTGGTAATACTAAGAGTATATCCGCGTAGAATTATACATTCCAAGAAATATAACGGCCCACTTGCTGCTGCATGCGGTCGTGATGAAACTGGGTTAATTGGACTTATTTTATGGGGCGAACAGATAGAAAGAATTCGGATTGGCGACATAGTTCGGGTTCAGTCCGGTTGGTGTACGCAAAGAGACGGCGAACTAGTGGTCAGCACAGGTCTATCTGGCCAAATAACGGTGATTGACCGGTGATTTTGAACTAAAATATTGTATTTTCAACTTTGATTATCTCACGCAACCATAAAGAAGGGTAGGGCGTGGGGGGCTTTGTTCCTGAGGTATATTCATGAGTGAGAGAGCAGCAAATTGTACATCATCTGGCGTTCCATTGGTAGAGGGCGGTTCAACCACTTTCCCTTGCCCTGGATGTGACGAAAATTCAATTGGACGTAGTCCAAGGTGCAGAAATCAAGGCGTATTGTACGTCTGTTCCAAATGTGGATACCAGGGGCCCTGAGGTGATACTATGGGTATGGTAGCAATGACATACAAGTTGAATCCTAACTCCGAAGTAGAGGATGTAGACGCTGAGGCAATCTCTGAAGCAGTCAAATCACTAGCTAGTGATGTTTACGATGTTCAAGCAGTCGATGTAAAGCCTCTTGCTTTCGGACTAAAGTTCGTTCAAGTTCATGTAGTAATGTCTGACAGAGTCGGCGGTTTGTCCGACGAATTTGAACAACAGATGTCTACAATTCACGGCGTTGGTGAAATCGAAGTTCTATCAATGGGACTTCTTTGATTTAATCACAATTGTCTAAGTGGACACTGCATAAATTCTCTAAGTAATGTGGTAGCGTAGCTACCCGAAGAAAGTGTGAATCTAAATCTGATACATGCGCCTTCAGGATGCCATCTGCTATTTTCTCCAGGTCCTTGTTTCCATTTGGTACCCAGTGTATCATCATCCACGATTGGTACAGTATCGACATGGAAATCCCCAAAAGATGTCACTAATGCTCTTCTTGTTCCTTTTGTAGATAGCCTTGGTATTCTTTCAACATACCAACTTACATCTTCTAGATCCATGTCTCGAATAGTTTGTTTCTCGATATCTCCACTTTCACCTTCACAGGTTGAAATCTCGCTACCTGGTAATGGGCCAGTAGGGGTCAAGCGCCCAAGGACACAATTTCTCTCAACTCTTGGCAGAGTCCTCTCTTCAACCATTATACAACTTGAAGCATCTAATTGCCCCTTTTCATCTATTCGGCCTACTAAGTCTCCTATTACGGGCTTCGAAATTGGCAATTTAGCCTTGATACGTGTGTTCAAGGATTTGTTAAACACAACAGATTGTAGTGCGTGAATAGTCATTAGTTGTAGATTATTTGGAAGTTTTAGAATCGCTCCAACCCAGTCTTCAGGCTTTTTGATCAATTGCTCTAGCATTCGCTTTTCAAACCCAAGCCATTGAGGGATTATTTCTAGTGCTTCTTCAATTGGTCCATTCTCTCGAACAAATTTTCGGAATTCTTCAACATCTTCTTTCTCAGATATTCCTTGCATGGATATGTATGCCATTGCCGCTTCTTCCCATCGTTCAGCGATTATATGTCTGCCAACCTCTGCTGTAACTGGTCTCCCAGAACCAAATCTCTGTGGACCAATCCAGTTTGGGAATAAGTTGTTTCCAAGTGACTGACCTAACTTTTCTTTTATTGATTCTACTTCATCTAAAGCCTCTTGTTCAGTCATTGGTGTTCCGTCTTCATGACAGCACCCTCTCGCTACAATGGTGAATCGATTGCCACGATGGTTTCCAAATCCAATTTTTTGATGAGTTCGCCCTAATATTTCTATTTCAACATCAGGCATTTCAATCTCTGCAACTTTGTTTTGATTAGCATCTATGACGAATAACTGCTGAGTAACCGCTCTCTTATCTTTGGTACCAGCGAAAAAGATTCTATTTCTTGGAATCTTTAGATTTCTTGCTAGATTTGTACAAAACCTATTAGTTTCCCAGTTCGTTAATGTAATCTTAGCCACGGTGAATCTCCCGCGCGGTTCTAAATGAAGCGGAGTAGATATTTCCTCTACTCTGAAGTCTGAAACTCGGGATTTTAGTAAACCGCCAATCCCATTGGTCTCTGTAGCATAACCCTCTAGGCCAATTAATGTAGACAATGGGTCAGAAAAAGCCATCGTTTCAGCCCCTTCAGAGGCTTGTTGCAGAGAAATCCTTTGAGATTCCATCGACGATATCTTTAAGCAATTTTTCAACTGAATTCTTGCCGGTAGTACGGATGTAGAATTCTGGGTCATCCAATTCAGGATGTCCTGGGAAATAGTTTGCATAATCGACATTTTTATGTCCATTCAAGCGCTCACGAAGCATCTGAAGAGCAGTATGGCTTTCACCAATAATTCTCAATCTCAGCTCATTTTTTTCCATGATAAGTACCTTTACTGGCATAGCGAACGGTCTGTCGTGCCGCCTACTTGTTTTGAAGTTATCCTTTGAATAGTAGTAATCAAATTATAAATTCTACAATTTTTAGAACTATTAACCACTTTACTTTTCTACTGATTCCATGTCGCCTTTCTATGGACACTGCAAAGTTAGAGGAGACTATGGCCTCATTTGCAGATAAATTCCGCAAGGCCTCTGTGCCAATTTTAGTTGTAACTAGCCTGATTACGGTCATTTTACTGGCAAATTTATATTCTTCGCCACCTCAATTCAATACAGACTTAGATGCTTTTTCTCCTGAATCGGAATCAAAAGATGCTCATGACAGAATTCACGAGTATTTCCCGAATGAAACACGACCTCTTTTTATTGATGTTGAAAGAAATGATGGGGGCAATGTTCTAACCTTTGATAATATTCTTTTGATGCAACAACACCTTATAGAAATCGAACAGTTATCAATGTCAGAGGATAACTCCGTTGTGGTATGGACTACAACTCCAAATATTCTTCAATTGGCTCTAGACGAAGAATCCAATGGTACCAATCTTTCAGAACTCAGTTCTTGGAATCAATTATTGGATGAGATAGTGGACGATGATGTCGAATGTCGTTTGACTAATGATGACCAATTCCTTTCTGCAGCTACATATGCTTCCTCTGCATTGCTAAACACGGACCTTGACTTCACTCCGACATGCGACTACCTTTCTGACGGAACTGGGGATGGAACTCCAGTTGCGAGTTCGACTTTGTGGGTTTTAGAGATCGACCCAGATATGAGCGAAGAGGATAGAAAAGAAGTTCAAGTGGAACTAAGAGAGAAATTCAATGAACTTTCAGAGGACTCCGGATTAGATTATGGCGTGGTATCTCTTGATTTATTATCTCATGATATTGATAGTGGAACTTTTGATAATCTAGCCTTACTCGTAGTACTTGCGCTATTGGTTGTAGTAGTATTGCTAATCTTTACTTTCCGTTCAGTTAGTGATGTTGCCTTCCCACTCGTTGGTTTGTCTTGTGCATTGATTTGGACCTATGGGGCGTTAAATCTATTCAATGTCAAATTCACTGCTTTAGAAGTTGCAGTGGCTCCTCTAGTTCTTGGACTTGGAATCGATTACGCAATTCACTTGCAAAGAGCACAAGCCGCCCTAAGAGAGCAGTACCCTGACCCAGCAGAATCATGGCTACGTGCTTGTGCTAAACTTTCAGTCCCTCTATCTCTAGCAGTAATAACTACTGTTTCAGCATTCCTTGCAAATATTGTATCTCCTCTTCCACCATTGACAACATTTGGTTTGGCTCTGGCTTTTGGTGTGGTATGCGCTTTCATAACTTCGACAGTCGTAGTAGGTGCCCTTCACGTTGTAATTGATTCTTCCAAAATTTCAAAAGTATCCAAAGCCATAACACTACCAGTGTTCACCAATAATCTTGTTAAAATACAACAAAAACAGCAAGTCAGTATTTTCCTAGTAGTATTACTTCTATCAGGAATTTCAATACTTGGCGCAGCATCACTTGACACAGATTTTGACTTAGGTGACTTTGTAGATCCAGATATGGAGATAATGGGTGTTAGAGAGGACTTGGCAGAAAATTATGATAGTGCTGGTTGGAAAGTCATCTACGTCTTATTCGAACCAGTAGAGGAGAAAGTCTACATCGAGGGTGACTCTGATTTATTGAATGAATTGAGAGGGCTGCATGGTGACTTAGAATCTAATCACGATGTAGTTGGTACAGACGGTAAACTTCCCTCCCCATCTTATGAGGGGCCATATGTTATCCTTAGGGATGCTATTCTACGTGATGTCGCATTTGGTGAGGCGCATAATCTAGAAGTGTTTGCCGATGGTGGAGTTTATGTCAATAACTACAGCAGAGGTTGCGACCTAGGATTTGCTTTCCAATCCTTGATGCAGAACGATACAATCGCAGATGCAATTAGTGGTGAGACTTGGTCACAAAGAGTTCAGAATAGCGTCTATTTGGAAGATTCGAATATTATCTACCTTAGAAATGAAGTACGTGTTGAAGCTTCGACTTCAGTACAATCTGAGCAAGTAGTCAAGGACTTTGAAACAATGCTGGGAGATGAATCTAAATCAGGTACATTAAGGTATAATCTTGCATCCAATTCTGAGTTATACGTTACTGGAGACCTAGCAATGCTTCAATCAGTTTTAGATGGCATTTCGATTTCTCAAATTAAATCTACTGCGATATCTCTAATCGTCTCTTTCATAGTTCTAATCTCTTTAACAAGACGAATTCTACCAGCTGTAGTAATTCTTTTCCCTGTTGGAGTCGCTTCCCTTTGGGTAGTAGGCTCTATGGCAGTAATTGGATTGAAGTGGAATGTTTTGACAGTCATGGTTACAGCATTGACTTTAGGAATTGGAATTGATTATTCAATTCACATGTGGCGCCGATTCGAAGTAGAATTATCTCGAAGGAATAACCATTGGGATGCTTTGAGGGCTTCGATTTCAACCACTGGTGTAGCATTGATAATGAGTGCTCTAACAACTGCTTTAGGATTCTTAGTCTTGATGTTTTCACCAATGCCAGTGATACAAGATTTCGGTTTGATAACTGCAATAACAGTGTTATTCTCTCTAGTTTTGGCATTGGTCTTACTGCCTGTTGTTATGGAATTATCAGCGAGAAGTAAAGAAGAACAGGTTATTGAGAAAGAGTTTGAACCACAGTTAGATGACTTGGCTTAATTCGCTGAAAGGGCTTGAATTATATCATCCATTTCGAGCCCCTGCTCTCTTGCTACTAGTGCAATACACATCCACACAGTTACGAAACTCAGTGCGCTTTTCTTTCTCTGCACTCGCCTTTCTATTTCTTCGACATCGAGTTTCGACTGCTTAGCAACAAATCTCTTGAGTCTCCTTTCCATTTTCGCTCTAGGGTCTTTACTGGTCACTTCGGAATCACTCTGCACCTTTGGTTTAGTTTCCGATTTTTTCATTTCCTCGACGATAGGTTTGCTGGTTGGTTCAGAAGTGCTAGTGAATAATTTGGAATCATAACGAATAGGATTTGTTAATCTGGAGGGTCTAGGAAACCAGCCAAGAGGAGTTGTAACTGTGTTGTTTTTGACTACAGACTGTAATGACTCATCATCTCCAATCAACCATCCAGTGTCGATTAAGGCGTGAACTGCGGTACTCGCTTCTTCAGGTGATAGCCAGCCCATGTCGAAAGATAACACCCTTTCGATATCTAGGTCTGAAAGTGAACTCCCATGTCTAAAACATACAGCGAGAACTCTACAGATATCATCAATATCCGCTTCCGCCATGATTCCTATAGGAGGTGATTGTTTTTCAATTTAGGTGTATATACTTGATAAATCCTGGAATTGATTTATTGTCCATGAAAGCAATAGTTTCTAGTGAACCGGTCTTCTGCGCGCACCAAGGGGGAATATGAATTTCACGAGACTATGTTGCTAGAGACCCCCGTACGGGCAAGCCAATTCAAATGAGTAGTTCCAAAAACATCAATCATGTTGTTGAAACTGAGACAGGCCCATGGATGGCATTGAATAAAGCAGACATTATTCCACTGGCTAAAGGCGAGGTTTCAAGCGTTGATGTAAGGTGGAAAGGTAAGAACTTGACTTTATCCAAAGTTGACGGAATTATGGCCTTGACCAGAATTAAAGGTAAAGGTAAGAATGCATCTATGGCTCACCAGACTCTTTTGCAAGCTTTGGAAAGTGACGAACCTGAGATAAGAGAAGCAGGACTAGTTGCTCTTCCTGAAGTGGCAACCCAAAAATCGGATGAACTATTCGACTGGCTCTCAGTTTTACTCGATGACCCGGTGGCTAATGTTAGACAGGCTGCTAGTAAATGCCTTTCACTTTCTGCTCCAGTATTCCCATCAGGTGTACAAGTTATTCTACAAAATGAACTTCGCTCGTACAATAAAAAGCGAATGGATGCTGCTTGGAAGGGGCTAAATTCGCTATGTGAAACATGGCCTTCTGTGGCTTGCGACCATATTGATACTCTACTCTTAGAAGAAGACCCAATGTATCGAAGGAGAGCGGCTAAACTGCTTAGGAAGTTATTGTCTAAAGGCGGTTCAGTTACATGGGACCTAATTTCTTGGGCTTTGGACGATGAGGACGTCGAAGTACGTAGAAATGCTGCCAAGACCTTACCATCACTGGCTAGGAACGAGACAAGACTTGCAACTATATTTTCCGAACGTGCAATCATCGATTCCGATGCTAAGGTCAGATTGAGTGCGGTCAAGGCGATTCAGGGCATGGACAAAGACAGCGGTAGAGCTAGAGAATTAATTCTACAAAGTGCTTCGGCTAAAGATATCAACATTCGTAGAGCATGTATTGAGATGCTTCCAAAATTATACTCTGAAGAAGTCTTGCGTGGAATTGCGACAGACTTGCTCAAGAATGAGAAGGATCCAAAACTACGCAAGGAATTGACAGAGATGACAATTGATGAATCTTTAGAAGGTTCAGAATCTCAGAAGAATAAATTCCTTGCTCCTGCACCCTCTGTTCCAAAAATCGATAGGGAAGTTGCAGAAGCACATGGTATACAGTTTGGTTTAGATAAACTATCGGTCAACGATGCAGATTCTAAAAAACCTCTAAACAAGGAAGAAAGAATCAAAGAAATTAACGATTCGCTTAAAGAAGAGGCTAAGAAAACTAACCCAATGTACCGTTCGGTCAGTCAAGATGAGATGATGGGTTATGACGAAGAATTCGATTTAATGGATTCAGATGAAGAGGAATATTGATTATTTCTCTTGATTCAATTGTCGGCATGGTTAAGAAGGGGGCTTTAGTGGACTGCTTGCTTAAGAGGTGTAATTATGAGTGACTCTCCTTTCAATGATAAAGCTGAACAATTCGACCGTTTGTGGGATGGACTAACTCCAAAGGGTGTCAATCGTAACAAATCTTTGAAGTTCCGACAATATATTTTGGAACACGTTAGGCAGACACGTCGCCCATTAAACAAAGAGAATGCCCGCAAATATTGGATGGGTATTCTCCAGAAAGAAATTGCAGAGAAGGACAATTTCTGATTACATTCGTTGAGGGCTGTCCCCGTCTCGGTGGCCCGTAGTGATTTGAGACGGAGGTGAAAAAAATGTTCACGAATCAAAGTTTCAAATCTTGGAATTTACCATCTCAATTACAAGCCGGTTTAGATAATCTAGGCTGGGAATTTGCAACCCAAGTTCAGAAAGATACAATTCCTCTAGCAAGAAAAGGCATTGACATAATTGGTCAAGCTCGAACAGGTTCAGGTAAAACTGCTGCATTTGGAATACCGATTCTAGAATCTTGTAAGCCTACAGGAACATTTCAGGCTTTGATTTTAACTCCAACAAGAGAGTTGGCAAATCAAGTATCTCAAGAGATAGATTCTCTTCAGGGTGACACTGGTTTGAAAATAATAACTGTATATGGTGGTACTGACCTCGAGAAGCAAGCAAGAACACTCCAAGATGGAGTTGATATTATCGTTGGAACACCTGGAAGAGTAATGGATATGACTCGAAGAGAGTTTATCGATATGTCTTCAGCATCAATATTTTGTCTTGATGAAGCGGACAGAATGTTGGATATGGGATTTTTCCCTGATATCATGTGGGTAGTAGAAAAAATGACCAATAGGCAACAAACACTTCTCTTTTCAGCAACATTCCCTCAAGAGATTATCGATGCAGCCAATGAGTTCATGAATGAGCCAGAATTTATTTTGACTAATTCAGAAGAACTAGACCTTCCCCCTATTGATCTGTACAGTGTTAGAATCGGTAGAGCAAACAAGTTGTGGGCTCTATCTCGTCTACTATTACGAATGAATGAAGAAGACCAAACAATCATTTTCTGTAATACAAAGAGAATGGTCGACTTGGCTACTCAAAGATTGAGAAAGCATAAATTCAGTGTTGAAGGATTACACGGAGATTTGAATCAAAATCAAAGAGAGAAAATCCTTGACAGATTCAAGAATGGTGAATTCAAAACAATCATTGCTACAGATGTAGCAGCCCGTGGAATTGACGTGGATGGAATTACTCTTGTTATCAATTATGATATCCCAAACGATATTGATTCATTTATTCATCGAGTTGGGCGTACAGGTAGGATTGGACGTAGTGGTGAAGCATGGAGTCTTGTATCGAAAGATGACTCTCCGCAACTGTCTAAAATCATCGCCACTTACAATCTAGATATTCTGGAGTCAGAGGTACCAGAACTAAATGACGGTACTAGCGAACTGGTCAACCATCAAGATGACTACCAAGAGAATTCTAGTGTATTTGGCTTTGTAACCGTAGAACTAGATGCTTCCGCTTCACAAATTGGCTCATCAAGGATGATAACTGATTGGTTTGTCAAGGCAATAAAGTGTGATGAACTTGCCATAGGCGAAATAACTTTTGAAGACTCTTCTACAAAGGTAGAAATTCATACTAGTAAGATTGGTCTAGCAATAAAGGCATTAGAGAAGAATCAAATGAATGGAATCAGTTTGAAACCATCAATCATCAATTGATTATTCTTCTTCTTGAATTTCGGATGGCCATTTCCCATCGAGGTTTTTCTTCTCAAATTTGAAAACTGTTAATGCACCAATCACCACTCCAATGGCTGAAAGTGACCAAGAGGTGTCAATTGCATTATCCCATGTGTTTTGAGCTTCTATACAACTTCCGGTTGATAGTTTAGAAAAGGAGCAAAAGTCGAGAGTTTCCTTTGCATCCATCGCAATTTCATTGGTTGTAATACTAAAAATGCCATAGCATATCATCATAACGACAAAGCCCATGACAAGAAAATGTTTTGTCCCCCAGTTGGAGCGAATACTGATTTTCCAGTTCTCATTATTTTTCTTTGAGTTAAGAACTTTGGATGAGCCGCCTACGTATCTAAACCATACAAGCCACATCATTACAAGTAATAGCAAAAATCCCCACTTGTAGATTGCTTCATGGAAATTCCACATTCCTGTAAGACATACAGGATTGTTAGGGTCTAAGTGGCAATCAGAGGCAGCGATTGGATAAAATGCTACTAATCTTACAATATTGAGGACATATACTATTGTGCACATTACAATAACCGAACGAATTTTTAATTTCTGAGGCACACCTTCAGTCATCATTATTAGTGTTGAAATGAATATCATCTCATGGACTCCTGCACATTCATCCGAAACATACAGTGCTACAGTATCGAGTTTTCCAGGGAAGTTCGAATTGTAGAGATTAACCTGAGTCATCCAACCATTATGTGCAGTCAAAGTCGCCGTTCCTTCGCCATAGATCAAATTAGTCAATTCATTCCAAATCCATGCCTCACTCATTTGAATCGGTACAAGAGTATCTGAAGGTTGTGTGATGAACCAATAAAATATTTCAACACACAATAGAGCAAATGGGATTTTCATGTATTTCTTACCAAGTTGAAATACTTCTGGCCATGACAAATCTTCGGCTATAGCAGCAGAAGTCTTTGGATTGGCCATGTACATCGCTAACAGTAGTTACTCATGAATATGAGGTATGAGATTTTAGTAATGATAACATTTGGTAATGGTTGATTTAAATGGAGGCGATTATAGCATCAATTGGTTAAGGTCGTGTCTAGCGTTGATATGAATCAAAACATTTCGCACCATCTAAATGTTATCGGATTTTTCTGTCCTGTACCCTTGGCTGAAACCAAGAAAGCATTGAAGAACTTGAAAAGAGGTGACGTTTTGGAAGTAGTCGCAGATGACCCTGAATCACTCCATGATATCTCAATGTTGATTGAAAGGATGCCACATTCAATGAATGTGATAAATGACCAATCGGGTGAATTCCGTTTTATAATTGAGGTGAAATAATGTCGATAAAAGAAAATCTAGACCTAGTAGAAGACTCGTCCATTCCTAGCGAAGCAAAATTGCCAACTTCATTTGGAGACTTCCAGATTAGAGTTTTCCACGAGAAGTCAACTGGTTTTGACCATGTGGCATTGACCCTTGGTGAGATGGCAGGTCCCGACCCGATTCTGGTTAGGGTTCACTCTGAATGCCTGACAGGTGATGCATTTACCAGTCTAAGATGTGATTGTGGCCCGCAATTGCATTCTGCTCTTAAGGCGATATCGGAGAGAGGATGGGGCTGCCTACTATATCTAAGGCAAGAAGGCAGAGGAATAGGGCTACATGCAAAAATCCAAGCATACAGACTCCAAGATCAAGGTGCTGATACATTAGATGCAAATCTTATGTTAGGCCTTCCTGCAGATAATAGAGATTACAAGATTGCGGCATCGATGCTCGAGTCACTTAAAATTAGTAAAGTAAGTCTCTTGACAAACAACCCGAACAAAATAGAACAGTTGAAAGAATACGGTATCGAAGTCATTGAAAGAGTCTCTTTGGTAGTTGGAGTTGGCGAGACTAACCGCTTTTATCTTGAAACTAAAGCAGACCGTATGGGCCATTCTATAGAAAAAGATGAACTGGAATAATTGAAGGAGGGCCGTGACCGAGAATCGAACTCGGGCTGACAGAACCACAATCTGTCGTGCTAACCCCTACACCATCACAGCCGTCTGGGTATTCGCTCCCTCAATTGCTTTGTATTTCAACAATCCGCTAAACTCTACTTGTAATATTATTAGTAAAAAATTAATCTTTTGACCCTTGCATTCAATAGTTATCGTTAATGTCGCTATTTTATGGGCGCAAAACACAAGCGAATTTCAATAGTTTCATTTTTGATTCTCATGTTGTTGATGCCAATTGCCGGACATGCTAGCGCAAGGAGTGTTCATTCAGTATCCAGTTTTGATCTATTTCCCCAAGGTGATTTTTCAGACCCAAGTCTTTGGAGTCAAGATTCAGGTGTTAGTTTCCTTACATCAGATGCTCAATACACAGAATCCATGGTTGCAGATAATCGAATGACTCTGGTCAATAGCCGCCCTGATAATTTCCAGGCATTAACAACATGGGCAGAAAATACTCCTACCGACTCGAATTATTCGACAGGGGCACCAGACCTACAGTACACTTACACTTCTGGTCCAATAATTGAACTGGATACTTTCGACGTCTCCAGTATGAATTCTTATGAACTGGTCTCAGTTTCGGTAGTTGCAGCATTTCATATCCCGGATGAACTTGTTCAAGACCAAGTACAGATTGTCATGGAGTACGATGGCAACTATGAGAACTTAGTCACTTATCTTAATACTCAAAGTCCTATAGATTATATGAATGGAAGCACATGGTCAAAGAACATCACTACATTGGCAGATTGGACATGGTCAATGATTGAAGATGTACAGTTCGACTTGGATTACGTATCATTAGGGACAACTGATGATACCAGATTAGATGTCGATGCAGTTGGTATTGAAGTTGTAGTAAAGTATCCATGGTACGGCAGTGAATGGGCTTCTTCCACCTCGACTTTCACAGGACATTCAATGCCAATTGTAGCAGTTGATATCTCTAAAGGTGAGTATAATAATATGGCCTTATCGCAATGTGGTCTGACATCAAGTGTTTCTGGTTCCTCCGGTTCTTGGACCAGCGAAGTCATTCAAGCCCCTCCAAGTCAAATCATCGGTAGAATCCACTATACTCTAGATGACTCGGGACTTGATGATGTTTTGATGGAGTATTCCTCATCGACCGATGGAGAGACTTATACAGAATTTACTACTTTATCTAACCACGAACTTGTGCAGCAAGAATTTACTAAAATTAGAATCACAAGTACAGACTCTTGTATCTCAGGAATTACCGCTGATTACAATGACCCATCGATTAGTTTAGATGGTCGTGTTTTTGGTAGTCTTAATGGCTTGTCTACAGTTAACTCGAAGTGGAAAGTTTATGTCAATAATCAAGAAGTCTCCTCTCAATCGATTGCACAGTTGGGTAATTTCAATCTAGATTTGCCAATCGGTCAATTTATTGAGGTCGGTGATGAGAGTATTGAGGTAATCGTTCGAGCATGGTTTAATTGGGATTCAAATGGAACTTCCAGCACTACTGCTCTAGAAATTTCAAGCTTGTCCATGAGTGGAGGATTTGATTTAGAATGGGATGAAGACCCTATGTGCGGGTTAATTGGAACTCATACCTTTACCGAGGATGGAGGAGGTATTCTTATTCCATTCCTAAATGGCTGTAGTGATGATAGAACAAGTAGTGATGATTTAGAAGTCACATTCGATGTGGATGATAATTCTCTGATTTCTGTAGACCTTTCTCAAGATGATATCCGAGTTTTGCTAAAGCCTGAGGTATCTGGTACCACTACAGTTTTGACAACTGTGACCGACCAAGCAGGAAATCAATGGCAAGAAACTTTCATCGTAATTATTGATGTAGTAGACGACGCACCTGTTTTGAATGAATTCCCTGCAGTTGTACCTGTTGAATTAGCAGTTTCCACACTAGTTCCTTTTACCTACAGTGATATTGATTCCACAGGTTTAACAGCATATACCAACAAAAGTTGGGCCACTATCGACCTAGATTCAGGCTTCATTACTATAGATGCGCCAAGTCCAGGATTGATAGTTCCAGTCGAGATTAGTCTTTGCGACCAGAGTACTTGTGTCCAGAGAATACTAGACCTTGAGGTACAATCTCTACCTGATTTACTAATCGAAGAAATTTTAGTTACAAACGACGTAATATATCATCGAGACATCATTCCTGTTAGCGTATATGTGAGAAATAATGGTGATGCTGAAGCGACACTCATTTCAGTAAGATGTCAGCAAGGTGCAGATTTAATCGATATCAAGACAATTTCTATACTACTAGCAGGTGAACTTGCAGTTGTTACATGTGATTGGCAAGTCCCAGAAGGAATTGAATCAACTATAATTAGCATAGAAATAGATCGAGGTGGAGACGTCATCGAGGGTAATGAAGAAAATAATCAAGCACAGATAACAGTTCAAGTTCTTGAACAAGTGGAAGATGATGAGACTTCGAGTGCCTTTACAATCTCTAGTTCTTCAGTATGGATATTGACAGTAATTGGACTTGCTGTAATCATTGGTCTATTCACATTCTTAACCCCGCCAAAGGTCAAAAAAATAAACTGAACAACGAGAATTAATTTCCGATGTTCTATGTCGGATAACGCGAAAAACCACCTTAACATTGATAGGTGGAACGAAAAACGAAACTTTGCTTTGAGGCTGTGGGGGTCGTTCAACTTAGGTTGACAAAGTGGGTGTGGGAACATGTCTGTATTGAAAATAAGAATAGAAACAGAGGAATATATTTACGAAGAATTTGAAGAAGCTTGATCACTTATCTTGTACACTCCATCTACGAGGGTACAAATCTTGTTCAAGCAAGACCATACTAGGTCTTGCAACTTCTCCCGAATCCATATTCGGTAATTGATTCGTGTCTACGGTTAGTTTTACTATTCCTACCAGTTCGTCTTTAAGAGTGAATATTGCAATTTCTTTTCCGGATGAAACTCCTCCATCAACATCTACAATGCCTGGTCTGAGTAGTGGAGCACCATGTGCAATTGCAGCAGCAGCACTATCTTTGACATGAGCAGCAGGTAAATCTAGGACTAATTTTTCTACTGGATGAATCATCTTTAGCAATGCTTCGGGTTTGTCGCATTCTTTCCAGAGCCAGTACGCATCTGCAACCTCTTGTAAGGTCACACATTTGGATAACTCAAATCGACCAGACTTTTCCCTTCTTAGTTCCTTTAGTTCTACTTTATACCCAAGCATTAGGCCTAAATCTCTAGCCATTGTTCGAACGTAAGTACCTGCTTCACAGTCGATGCGTGTTAGGATATCGTTACCATTACGCTCAATAATCTCGAAATTAGATATTTTTCTAGTTCGAACTTGAACTTTGACAGCAGAAATTTCTGGTGGTACATTGTATACTCGTCCAGTTAAACGGCTCATTGCAGTTTCTAGGCCCGCATCATCAGGTTCTTCTGCACATCTAAAGATAGCAATATAGGTTTTCTTATGAGTAAGAATTTTCTTTGTGACTTTCATAGATTTGCCGGCAAGAAGTGGTAGAACTCCGGTTGCAAAAGGATCTAATGTTCCTCCGTGACCTAACCTTTCTAGACCAAATAAATCTCTAACCCATGATGCGACTTGGTGCGAAGTAGGACCGGCGGGTTTATCCAAGAGAATGAACCCAGAAGCGAGTCTTTGTTCTACACTTCTTGAATCAGGATGTCCTCCAATTGCATTGTTTGTTTCTGCTTTTGAGTCGAGAATAAGTTTTTGCATATTTAGCCCTCCAAAATTTCTAGAGTCAACGAAAACACTTCGTCTAATCCAATGTGTGTTGCATCCACTACATGTGTGTATGGTTCTTTTTGCTCTGGATTAAGCCCATACATCGACATATAGCGTTGTGAATCGACTTCCGCCCTTTCGGTGTTTTCACTAAGTGCTTGCTCAAAAGAAATACCTTCTCGCTTTACGACGCGATTTGCTCTTTCTTCATCACTCACATCTAGCCATAGTCTTACGCTGTTTGACCCTAACTTATACGCCCACCAGCCAGCTAGTCTTGATTCTATGATTTGGATTTCATCATTACAAATAAATTGCTTTAGTTTTTCATCTAATTCTCTATCAACACTTTCATCTTCATTGCATAGTTTTCCAAACGCTGCAAGAGACATATTTCGAGCCTTTGCTTCATTGCGAAATATTTGTCCACCGTTAACTGAATCCCACTTATAGTGCTCCATCAATTTCTTTACAAGAGAACTAGTTCCACTACCAGGGTGTCCTGAAACAGTTATCTTTGGCATACTCACACCCATTTGTGACGGCAAACGGTGCACTTTTTGTCTCGTGGGCCACTCTTGGTTATGATGTCACAGCCGCACTTAGGACATTCCAGTCCTTCAGCACTCGAGTATGTTGTTTTACTATCTGTTGAGTCGGTTGAAGCATCGACTGATTTACTAGCATTCTTTTTGTTACCATTCTTGCTCTTGTTCGATTTGGACCTACTTCTTTGTCTTCTACGCTTAGCATTCTCGTTTACCGTCTTTTCTTGACCGGCTACCAGATGAAGAAGTGGTTCCTTCAATTTATCTCCTGCAACCACTAGAGGATGTGTTCTGTAACGGAATAGTTTGATGTGTCTATCAACAATTCTACCTAACGGAGCACTCATGCAAATGTACGCACAAATCCATGCTGGGAAGAACAGGAATTTATCAGATAGTAAATTCCACTCCGAGGCCCATGGTAAAGAAACATAGTCTACTCTAAACGACTCCACTGCAGTGGTCAACCAAGAGAATAAACCTATAATGATGACCATTGTGAACATCATTGGCTTCATTGCCCCCATTTGGATTTTTAGTTGTTCAGGCATCATTTGTTGTTGAAGTAATGTCGCCTTCTCTTGTAGAATCGGGTCTCTAGACATTCTTGCATCATTCATCATTCTACGTACTTGCCCTTGTCTGTGTCCAATGTGTGCTTGAGCAATCGGGTCTTGGAAGAAACTACGTAGAATAGTATTCATCAGCATAGAGAATGAGCCAAGCATTAGTACTGTTATGATGAAATAAGTTTCTTCAGGAAGTACAGGTGATAACACAGGGTCTGCAATTCCACCTAGTGTGCCTCTGACTCCAGGGTTCATGATCAGTAGAGTCATCAAGACCATAATCATGAGCATCATCATCATTGAACCGCCGGGCGGTTGTGGTGGAGGGGGGTTATTCCCGCTTGACATAGATGATGGGCAGAGCATAGAGGGCATGAATGTTGGGTTCAAATATATGTCAAATAAAGCAGATGAACTGTTAGGGGTGATATTGAAACGGTGAACCCCTTACGGACACTCATGAGACGCAAACAACCGCTAGAGGTAGACGATAATTGGCGATATCCTTTGCCTATGCCTATGCCATTTCAACCAGTTTGCGTAACTGAACTTGAAGCGATTGAACAGATTTCGATGTTGAAAGTTCAACCACGCTTGTTTATGTGGACAGATGAAGCAAGACGCTGTCCTAATGGCTGGGATTATATCGCCAGTGTTCGACAAGGCGTCCCTCCTCAAGGCATTGTAGCTGAACTTGATGCTTGGATGGAGCAATACCCAGGTGCATGGTTAGCAGTGGACCTTAGAGACGGAGTAATTCCTCCTTCAACCCCTGTGCCACTCGACCAATATCTCTCTAGTCTGAACAGACCTACTCTCGTTATAGTTAGCTCTTCATCAGAAAATGAGTTCTGGCCTCAATGGGTTTTACCCCAGTAATTTCACTCAAAAACGTATTCGCAGGCACTGCATATTGCAGCATCATGAGGATTGTTTGTAGTGCAAATAGGGCAAGCCTTGTCACTTGTATCTTGCTCAGAAGGCTCTCCAGATTCTTCAACAACTTCTTCGGAAGTTACAGTTTCTTCAGCAGCCACAACTTCATCGGAATTCATTTCATTCCAAGCTTTAGCAGCGTCTTCTAGTTCAGCCTTCTTTAGATATCCATTATCGTCATGGTCAAAGTTTACCGCATGAGCAATAAATGCATCACGGTCTTCTATCCCGCCAGCCTTCATTACACGTAGTAGTACATCTTCTCTCCATGTGACCTTTGGTGCTTCTTCTTCAGAAGATTCATCGGATTCTGCAACAACTTCTTCAACTGCTTCTTCGACAGATTCTTCCTCAAGATTTGGAACATCTTCGGTCTCCACTTCATCTCCAAAGTGAACTCCATGGAATCTGTTTAGTGCTTCAGCATCAACTTCTCCAGAGCCTTTGATTTCGAAAGAGACTTCTACTCTCTCACCCTTGCCGACAATTGGAATCATCCAACTTACATGAGAGCCATCGTCTCCTTCTTCATTAGTCATCTCACAATCATCACGCTTTCCGCCAGTTCCCTTGATATGCCAATCTTTGATATCAAAGTTTGAAGGTATGACATCATTGATGTAAACATCTTGTAAAGCCGTGTCTCCATTATTTTCGAATAGAATCAAGACTTCATATCTACCTTTACCACCAAGCGGTATTGCTTGCTTACCTGCGGAGAAGTCTCTTCGGTGATGGATTACTTTGAGGGAAGGAGGATTACTACAGTCTCTTGAGCAGACTGGACCAAATCTCTCTGCGCTAAACTCAGTGCGTAGAGGAGCAACTACCATCTTGTTATCTGGTGATGGATCTGGAGCAATCAAATCATACTCGATAGAAATATCATCGCCAGATGCCAATCCTAGTGGCCCTCTTGTACCAATAGTGAGAGTAAGAGTGTGTCCGTCACCATCAGGGGATCGGTGCTCTTTCTCCAGTGTGATTCCAGCACTAACTTCTGCCTTGTATTGGTCGGGTTCTAGTTCTTTGCCAGCAATACTGATTCTCATGGATTCGAGGTCAGGGGCCTCGAATAGTCCAGGAATATCATCTGTGATTCTCATCAAATTAATTGTTGAAGAACCAGAATTGGTCAACTTCAATGATGCTCCTACCTTTTGACTTCTATATGAGCGAAGTCCAGTGGTCGAGTATTTCTTTTCAACATCCGCTTCGAGAATCTCGAATGAATTTTCTTCCAGAGTAATTGAACCTTCAGTAGACCGAACAGCTCTTGGTAGAATTGTATAAGATAAGTCATATGTGAAATCTGGTTCAGAAGTTGCTTCAACAGTTCTTTCATCAGACTCCCACTTACCATTAGGCAATACATCATCATCGACATCAGAAATATCGAATAATAGTTCGTTGCTTCCCTTCATAGTAACTTGCAGTTTGACCAAGTCTACAGCGAAGGAAGAACGGTTTTCGAATATAGTCTTACAAACCCAATTATCAGGTCTTTCATCCTCTCGAACACGCATGTAAGTAAATCCTCGGCAAAATGCATCCAATTCTCTGAAGTTTAGGCTGGATAGAGTAGAATTTGCAGTATATGTCGCAGATGCAGAACCAGCATTAATTGTCTTGGTACCAGTGACCGTAATCTTACCTTCAATAGTAAGAGTTTTCTTCTCTCCAGCAGAAAGACTTCCTACGGACCAAGTCAGATTATCTCCTTCAATTACCGAAGCACCAGAGTTCTCAAAAGACATTTCACTAGGTATAGGTCTTGAGACTTCAACATCATCGATTGTTACATTGGAAACATTTTCGACTTCAATTTCTAGAGCTAATGGGCCGCCTTCTGGGCCATTAGCAACTGATAAAGAGCGCTCTTGAGAGCGAGCAGGGTTAGTATCTAGGTGTTCTCTTAGAACAAGCATTCTCATTCCATCGACCTTATATTTCATGCTGTATTTCTTACCAGCCTCTAATTCGTCAACTGAAACATGGTCTCCTCCAATATCGGTGGAATCGGCATTGTCTAGGATTACATCAATATCGTAAATTCTGTCTTCACTAGATGGATTGTTGATAGTAAGTGTTCCTTTTACCGATTGCTTGATTATTTCTCCGTCACTGTTGAGAGTCGAATTTTCAACTTCATGCAAAGAGCCTTCCAGTTTGTCGCCAGGAACTTCATCAACCTCGGCTCTAGAACGAATAGTTGCTCCGGCCTGTTCACCAATTAGTTCATCTGGAGACAAATCTTCAGTTTCCTCAGAATCTCCTTCCATGGTAGTAGGCGGTAGAGGTGGTGCTAGTAGTGCATCAGCAGCAGGAGGTGCAGGTGGTGCTAGTAGTGCGTCAGCAGCAGGAGGTGCAGGTG
>ENA-ORDR01000443-ORDR01000443.1-marine-metagenome-genome-assembly--contig:-NODE-443-length-21336-cov-5.183969_pt1 | contig 21336 bp, 14 predicted proteins | sample MGYA00240993_ERZ508538 | MGnify/ENA primary metagenome ERZ508538 (study PRJEB26207, sample SAMN05421999) | marine metagenome | isolation source: Monterey Bay, California, USA | place: USA:Monterey Bay... | reverse complement strand
TGAATTCTAATTATATTACTATAAAATCTTCTATGATTGGTACATTCTATAGAAGTTCTTCTCCAGAAAATCCATCATTTGTAAATGTTGGAGATACAATAAAAGAAGGAGATACAATTTGTATAATTGAAGCTATGAAACTTTTTAATGAGATTGAATCTGAAATTTCAGGAACTATTGTAAAAGTATTAGTTGATGACTCAACACCTATTGAGTTTGATCAGCCATTATTCTTAGTTGACCCTTCATAAATAATCTAAATAAATATTATGTTTAAGAAGATATTAATTGCAAATAGAGGAGAAATTGCACTCAGAATTATTCGTTCTTGTAAAGAAATGGGGATACAAACTGTTGCAGTTTACTCAAAAGCAGATGCTGATAGTTTACATGTTAGGTTTGCAGATGAGGCGGTTTGTATTGGGCCGGCAGCAAGTGCTGAATCCTACTTAAAAATACCAAACATTATAGCAGCTGCAGAAATTACAAATGCAGATGCTGTTCACCCTGGTTATGGTTTTCTGGCCGAAAACTCTAACTTTTCTAAAATCTGTGCCGAAAACGGAATTAAATTTATTGGCGCCTCCCCAGAAATGATTGATGGAATGGGAGATAAAGCTTCTGCAAAAGAAACAATGAAAAAAGCTGGTGTGCCGACAATTCCTGGATCTAAAGGATTGATAAAAGATTTTAAAGAGTGTACAAAACTTGCTAATGAAATAGGATATCCTATAATGCTAAAAGCAACTGCAGGTGGTGGTGGTAAAGGTATGAGATTGGTTTGGGAAGAAGAGAATTTAAAAGATTCATGGGATTCTGCTCGTCAAGAATCAAAAGCGGCATTTGGAAATGACGGGATGTACATGGAAAAATTTATTGAAGACCCACGACATATTGAAATCCAAATTATTGGAGATTATAAAGGAAAAGCAGCTCATTTATCTGAAAGAGATTGTTCTATACAAAGAAGACATCAGAAATTAGCAGAAGAAACTCCTTCTCCTTTTATGACAAATAAATTAAGAAAAGAAATGGGAGAAGCGGCCATAAAAGCAGCTGAAGCCGTAAAATATGAGGGGGTTGGTACCGTAGAATTTTTAGTAGATAAGCACAGAGATTTCTACTTTATGGAAATGAATACTCGTATTCAGGTTGAACATCCTATTACGGAAGAAGTAGTTGATTTTGACCTAATCCGTGAGCAGATAAAAGTAGCGGCCGGAATAGAAATTTCTGGGAAAAATTATATGCCACAATTACATGCTATTGAGTGTAGAATTAATGCTGAAGATCCTTATAATGATTTTCGTCCTTGCCCTGGGATGATAACATCTTTTCATGCACCAGGAGGTCATGGGGTAAGAATTGATACACATGTTTATGCTAATTATATGATTCCTCCCTTTTACGATTCTATGATTGCAAAAGTAATTACTGTTGCACAAACTAGAGAGGAAGCAATTTCTAAAATGGAAAGAGCCTTAGATGAATTTATTATTGAAGGAATCAAAACAACTATTCCTTTTCATCAATCACTTATGAAAAATGAAGATTTCAGAAACGGAAATTACACTACAAAATTTATGGATTCTTTTAAGTTAAAATAGACTTTTGAAATATAAATTTATATGATGAAAACCTTTTCTAGTGATAGAGGGTTTTATTTATACAGCCTGTGCTTTTCTACTAATTAGTTTATAAACACTTTCTTTTATTGCGTTTACATCAAAATAACATTCTGCATAAAGCTGTTCTTGCGTCCCATGATTTATAAATTCATCCGGAACTCCTAATCTCAAAACTTCCGTTTTATAATTATTATCTACCATAAATTCTATAACGGCAGATCCAAACCCACCTTGTAAACATCCATCTTCAATAGTTATTACTTTATCAAATTTCTGGAATATAGTATGTAATAATTCTTTATCAATTGGTTTTACAAATCTCATATCAAAATGAGCAATATTCAACCCTTCTTTTACAAAATCTTTATCTGCCTCAACAACAAAATTACCGGTATTTCCTATAGAAAGTATCGCTACTTCCTCTCCATCTTTTACCATTCTACCCTTTCCTATTTCAATTTCCTCAAAAGGAGTTTCCCAATCTAACATTACTCCATTTCCTCTAGGATACCTTATAGAAAAAGGACCTTTATTTGGTAATTGTGCCGTATACATTAAGTTCCTTAATTCTTGTTCGTTCATAGGAGCGGAAACAATCATATTAGGAATACATCTAAAATAAGCCAAATCAAAAACTCCATGATGAGTAGCTCCATCAGCACCTACAAAACCTCCTCTATCCAAACAAAATACAACATCTAAATTTTGCAAAGCTACATCATGTATAACTTGGTCGTAAGCCCTTTGCATAAATGAAGAATAAATATTACAATAAGGAGTCATCCCTTGAGTTGCAAGTCCTGCAGAAAAAGTAACCGCATGTTGCTCTGCAATTCCCACATCAAATACTCTATCTGGCATTACATCCATCATTTTACTTAAAGAAGAACCTGAAAGCATGGCAGGTGTAACTCCAACAATATTTTCATTTTCTTTCGCTAATTCTATAATGGTTTCTCCAAAAACATCTTGGTATTTTGGTGGAGATTTTTTCTTTTTAGGAGAGATAATTTCTCCTGTTTCTTTATTAAACAATCCTGGAGCATGCCACTTTGTTGTATCTCCATCTTCAGCAGGTTTATACCCCTTTCCTTTTTGGGTAATACAATGTAATATTTTTGGGCCTGGAATATCTTTTAAGTCCGAAAGTACTTCTGCTAAATGTTTTACATCATGTCCGTCAATTGGTCCGAAATATCTGAAATTTAAAGATTCAAAGTAATTGCTCTCCCCTAGTAGTGATGATTTTATTGCTCCTTCTACTTTTTGTGCTACTTTCTGTGCATTAGGACCAAACTTACTAATCTTCCCTAAAATTTTCCAAATTTTATTTTTTGCCTTATTATATGTTTTGGAAGTAGCAATATCTGTAAAATATTCTTTTAAAGCACCAACAGCAGGGTCAATCGACATGCAATTATCATTTAAAATAACTAAAAGATTTGTGTTTTCCATTCCCGCATGATTCAAACCTTCAAAAGCAATTCCTCCCGTAATTGAACCATCTCCAATAACAGCAATATGTTGTTTTTTAGTGTCTTTTTTCAAATCAGAAGCAAGGGACATCCCAAGAGCAGCAGAAATAGAAGTTGAAGAATGTCCTACTCCAAAAGTATCATAAACACTTTCCGATCTTTTCGGGAAGCCACTTATCCCTTTATAAGTTCTGTTTGTATAAAATTCATCTCGTCTCCCAGTAAGTATTTTGTGTCCATATGCTTGATGACCTACATCCCAAACAAGTTGGTCTTCTGGTGTGTTAAAAGTATGATGCAAGGCAACAGTAAGTTCTACAACACCCAAACTAGCTCCAAAATGACCACCTTTTTCCGAAACTACATCAACAATAAATTGCCTTAATTCTTCAGAAAGTTTAGGTAATTCTTTTCTTCTTAATTTCCTTAAATCAGAAGGAGAATCAATGTTTGATAATAAAGGACCGGCTTTAAACTTTTGCATAATTGTTTGCAAATATAAGAAAATAATAGTTTTACATTCATAGTTATTTTTGTACTATTGTCATATGAAAAGAATAATCTATTTACTAATTCTATTTCCAATATTTATTTATTCTCAAACAAAAGTCTTGCCTTTTAAAAATGGAGAATCCTGCTCTTACCATATTCATTACGGTATATTAGGAGGGGGTAATGCAGATTATATTATTTCTCAAAATAAAGAAGAAACGAAAGTAATATTAGAGGGTGAGAGTAATTATTTTGTAGATTTATTTTTTATGATAAGAGATAGATATGAAACTGTAATAAATAATTCAACTGTATCCCCAAAATATTTTAAGAGAGATATTATAGAAGGTGAAGATGAAATACATCAAGAATATTTCTTTGATAATAAAAGTAATATCGTAAAAACTCATAAAGGAGATTTTGAGATGGTGCAAAACAGTCAAGATATGTTATCTGCATTTATGTATGGAAGAACTTTTTCATCAAAATACTTAAAACAAAAAGAACCATTTTATATTAACTTATTTATTGATGAGGAGAACTACAAGATGGAGGTTCGTTATTTAGGGACTGAAATAGTAAATACCGAAATTGGAAAGATAAAATGCATAAAATTATCCCCTAAGGTTCAGGTTGGGAGGGTCTTTAGCAATGAAGATGATTTAACTATTTGGGTTTCTGACGATAAAAACCATATTCTTATTAAAATAGAAATGGGAATTTTAGTGGGGAGTATTGAAGTAGATATTATTAGCTCCAAAAATATTAAATTTCCATTGTCAATAACTGATTAATCTTTATTTAAATTCATTTGTTTTATTCTGTATTTTGGCCATAATATAAATTCTACCTACATGAACAAAAATCTTTTTACAATAATTGTATTGATCCTTATTTTTTTAGGGTCGTGTATTAAAACAAATCAGGATAACACCAAAGAAACAAATCTAACAGATAAAAAAGATACTATTATTATCCCTCCTCCTACAATTAATGAAATAATTGAAAATGGAATCCCTGAAGACACAACAAATTTCTCTGATGGAATTATCTATGAAACAGATAATTATTCTGTAATTGAAGATGTAGTAACCCCAGGTCAAGCAATTAGTCATATTTTAAGCGAATATAATATAAGTAATAGTGATATTTATAAGCTAGACCAAGTGTCAAAGGATATTTTTGATTTAAACAAAATACAAAGTAAGCATAAATATACAGTAATTTGCTCTAAAGATTCAAATAAAATTGCTCAGTGTTTTGTGTATCATAAATCAAAAACTGAATATGTAGTATTTGATTTCAGAGACACAATTAATGTTTACAAAGGAGAAAAGGAAGTTACAATAAAGAAAAATACAGTAAGCGGAACTATAAAACAAGGTGGAGGATTATCACTTTCTTTAAGTGAACAACTAGGAGATGAGAAAGCAGCTCCTCTTGTAGATCTTTTAGCAAATACAATTTATGCTTGGAGTATTGATTTTTTTTTCATACAAGCAAAAGATTCTTTCATTGTTCATTTTGAGGAAAGATATGTTGGAGATGAATATGTTGGAATTGGAAAAATTTATGCAGCATCTTTTACACATAAAGGTAAGGTAATAAATGCATTTAGGTTTAAAGAAAATGAGAATTATGCAGATTATTTTGATGAGAATGGAAATAATCTAAGAAGCGCATTTTTAAAATCACCGTTGAAGTTTGATGCCAGAATAAGTTCTGGTTTTGGTAAAAGAAAACACCCTATTTCAGGTAAATGGAAAACACATAAAGGTACTGATTATGCAGTAAGAACTGGAACTCCAATTATGACAACTGCAAGCGGTACTATTACACATGCAAGTAGGAAAGGTGGTTATGGGAATTGTGTAATTGTAAAACACAATGATAAATATTCTACTCTCTACGCTCATCTATCTAAGTTTAAAAGTGGGGCAAGAAAAGGTTCTTATGTAAAGCAAGGTGATATTATTGGTTATGTAGGAAGTACAGGATATGCAACCGGCCCACATTTACATTATGAATTTATGCTCTACGGAAAACAAGTTGACCATCGTAAACAAGAACTTCCTCCCTCCTTGCCTTTAAAAGAAGAAAACAAGGAAGAATTTGAGAAAGTTAGAAATGAATACATTAAAATCCTTGAGAATTTTGTAAAATAGCAATATGAAAAATAATAGAGAAATATCTCTTGGACTTATAATCCTATTTTTGAGTATTTCTTTATTCTCATTTTCACAATCTGTTTTCCCTTTCTCTGAAAATAAAGGGCAATTACCTCAAACAGTTTTTTCAAAAGTAAAAATACCATCTGGTTCAGTTTTTATTGAAAAAGGGAAGTTTACTTACTCTTTTTATAACGGAAAACAATTACAAGAACGACATGATTTACAAAGAGATGAAAACTGGATTGACGCTCATTCTTTTTCTTCTAATTTTATAAATTCAAACTCAAATTCAAATCTAATTCTTTCTGATAAAAGTAAGTACTTTGAAAACTTCTACTATAAAGATAATAATGCCGAAAATGTTAATTTCTATAAATATTTTTCTGAAGAGAATATATATCCTGGAATAGATTTAAATATGTGTTTTTCAGATAACAACCTTAAATATGATTTAATTGTTAGTCCTAATATTTCTCCTAAACTAATAAAAATTAAATATTCCGGACAAGATGAAATTTATCTGAACGATGGAAATCTAATTATCAAAACATCCGTAAATACAATTACAGAATTAGCTCCTTTTGCATATCAAATTATTAATGGAGAAAAACAAACTGTTAAGTGTCGTTACCATCTAAAAAAAGACATTCTAAGTTTTGTTCTCCCAGAATCTTATGATAAAAATGTAGAATTAGTTATCGACCCAACTTTGATTTTTTCTACTTATTCTGGTTCTACAGCAGATAACTTTGGTTATACCGCAACTTATGATAGAGATGGTTTTCTTTATTCTGGCAGTACAGTTTTCGGAGTTGGTTATCCAATAACTTTAGGAGCTTTTCAAATAGATTATGCTAATGGATCGTATGGAACAGATATAGGAATTACAAAGTATGACACTACTGGCACAACAAGAATTTATTCTACATATCTTGGAGGAACCAAAGATGAACTACCTCATAGTATGATTGTAAACAATATGAATGAATTATTTATTTTTGGAACTACCGCTTCTGATGATTTTCCTGTTACGGTAAATGCCTTCCAAACAACTTTTAAAGGAGGTTCAGGGTTTTCTCCTTCTGGACTTGGTGTTTCATTCCCAAATGGTAGTGATATTTTTGTAAGTAGGTTAAATGCTAGTGGAGGAAATTTACTCGCATCAACATATATTGGTGGTAGTGAAAATGACGGATTAAACACTTCTCAAAAATTAAAGAAAAATTATGCTGATGAGGTAAGAGGAGAAATTGATATTGACAAAAATAATAACATTTATTTGGCAACATGCACCTATTCTACTGATTTCCCTAATACAAATTCTCTACAACAAAACAATAATGGAGATCAGGAAGGGTGTATTGTAAAAATGGATAACCAACTTAGTACTATTATTTGGAGTTCCTATTTAGGAGGGACAAAAGATGATGCAATATATTCGTTAGTTTTAGATAAAAATGATAATGTTTTTGTTACAGGAGGAACTACTTCAGATAATTTCCCAATTACTACAAATGCTTATCAAAATTCGTATCTAGATTCTATAAGATCGGATGCTTTTGTAACTCATATTTCTTATGATGGTAGTACTATTATTAATTCTACATATTTTGGGTCAGAATATTACGACCAATCCTATTTTGTAGAATTAAATTCAGATGAAGAAGTATATATTTTTGGTCAGACAAAAGCTTTAGGAACTTCACTTGTTCAAAACTCAAATTATTTCACTTCTGAAGCAAGTCAATTTATTGCAGTTTTATCAAATAATCTGAATCAATTACTAAGGTCAACAGTTGTAGGAACCGGGAAAGGTACTCCCGATATTTCTCCAACTGCATTTTTAGTTGATGTTTGTAATAATATTTATATTTCTGGATGGGGAAGCGGAACGGGAAATGGACCTCTTTCTACCTTAAATATGCCAATCACTACAAATGCTTTTCAAAATACAACTGATGGTAATGATTTCTATATTATGATTTTAGATGATGGTTTGGATAATTTGATTTATGGAACTTATTTTGGAGGAAGTCAGAGTGCAGAGCATGTTGATGGAGGAACAAGTAGATTTGATAAAAAAGGAGTTATTTACCAATCTGTTTGTGCAGGTTGTGGTAATAATAATGACTTCCCTATAGAGCCAAACCCTGGGGCAGTTTCATCAACAAATAACTCAACTAATTGCAATAATGGAGTATTTAAATTTGATTTTAATTTTCCTATATTAATTTCAGATTTTGACGCGCCTTGGGTTTCATGCGTTAATAATATATCTTTTTCTAACCTTACAACTTCCGTTCAAAACACAACTTATTTATGGGATTTTGGAGATGGAGATACCTCAACACAAATCAACCCAACACATCAATATTTTATTCCTGGAATTTATAATGTAACACTTATCGCGTCCTCCTCAGTTGCTTGTAATTTATCTGATACAATTACAAAACAATTATATATTTTATCTAATGTATCCTCAAATTTGCAAGCAGTTGATATATGTAAAAACGAATCTGTACAAATAGGAGTTTTACCAATAAACAACCCATCAATAAATTATTTTTGGCTTCCTTCAACCGGGCTAAGTAATGTATCCGTTCCAAATCCTATAGCAAATGTTAATTCATCAACATTATATAAATTAATCATATCTGACGGAAATTGTGCTGATACATTATACCAAATGGTAAATGTAGATAGTCTATCAATAAACGCAAGTGATGATACAACTTTTTGTAATCAGGATATTTTACTGCAAGCAAATACAACAGGAATAGTTAATAGTATTATTTGGAGTAATAACTCATATTTTTCTGATACAATAAGTACCTTAGGTACATATTTATCAAATAGTGTAGGTACTTATTTTATTAAAGTTGAAAACAATAATTGCTACATCATAGATAGTGTTTCTGTAGTAAATGATAATATTTTGATTGATTTAAGCGGAATTACAGAAATTTGTATTGGTGATTCTGTTTTTGTAAAAGTGGATGATTTAAGTCCTTTAAACCCTATAATTAATTATGAATGGAGTTCCAGTTTTATAATGAATTTTAGTTCGGATTCTTCAAATTTTATTACATATCCTGATACTTCTTCATGGTTTAAGGTTATTGCGACAAATACTTTAGGTTGTTATATTTCAGATTCTATTTTTATAAAGGTTAATAATTATCCTACTTATGATTCTGTTTGGACAAACAATCCAATTATTTTTCTGGGGGAAGAATCTGACTTAAATATATCTACTGCCGATAATATTATTTGGAGTACAAATGATAGTGATAAAACTGTTGGAATTTTTCCGGATTTTTCTGATTGGTATAATGTTTTAATTTATAATAACTATTGTCAGTTAGCCGATTCTATTTTTATAGAAGTTAAAGATGTGTATTGCAACAAAGAAAATATCATAATACCAAATGCATTTAGCCCAAATGAAGATGGTAAAAATGAAAATTATAAAATTATTGATGAAGATGGAATCATTACGTCTTTCAGATTAGAAATTTTTAACAGATTTGGAGAAAAGGTGTTTTCTTCTGAAAATATAAATAAAAGTTGGGACGGATACTACAAGGGGGAATTGTTATCTCCTCAGGTATTTGATTTTTATTTAGAGATAGAATGTGTTGGAAATAAATCACTTTTTGAAAAAGGTAATATTACTTTAATAAGATGAGGTGGAAAGTATTAATATTATTTTTTGTTGCGAAAATTTCATTTTCTCAAGATGTACATTTTTCTCAGAATTTTGTAGACAGAATAAATTTTAATCCCTCTTTAGTAGGAGATTTATCTGAAAATGATTTTAGAGTTTCGATAATCAGAAAATCACAATGGCAGTCTGTATCTGTTCCATTTTCTACATTATCATCTTCTTTTGAAGGTAAAGAAATTTACAAAAAATTGAATATCGGTTTACAGTTTCTTAATGATCAATCTGGATCCTCTAAACTTACTCACAATCAATTTAATATCGCAATTAGCCGAAAATTTAATGTAAACAGATATAATAGTTTGTCTCTTGGTTTATTTACAGGATTAGGACAAAAAACAATTGACTATTCTGAGTTGCTATTTGAAGAACAAGAATTTTTTATTACTGATAATTTGATGTTTGCAGATATTGGCTTTGGGACTAATTATTCTACAAATATACAAGAGAAACTAAGTTATAATGTAGGGTTTTCATTTTATCATATAAATACCCCATCCATCTCATTTATACAAGATGAAACAGTAAGTCTGCCAATAAAAAACAATTATAATTTTGGTGTAAACTACAGGTTTAATTCAAAAACAAATCTGAAATCTGAAATAATAATAAGCAAACAAAGCACACAGAAAGAAATACTTATCGGAATAAGACCCTCAATTGATTTTGAAGAATTTATATTATTTCCTATAGCTTTCTACAGAGTAAATGATGCTGCAATTTTTGGAGTTGGAATGCAGAAAAATAATTTTTTTGGGAATATCAGTTATGATATAAATGTTTCTGATTTACAAAATGCTTCTAACAATAAAAGTGGGTTTGAATTTTCATTAATTTACAAATGGAAGAAAAAGAAGAAGAAGAAGAAACAAATAAAAGATATTAAAGAAAAATGCCCAGAATACTTATAAAAATAATATTGGCCTTTATTCCATTTATTTCTTTATCACAGGAAGTACAAATAAAACATTTATCAGAAAATATAAATTCTTTTGGATCTGAGCTTAACTTTATTCAAATCAACGAAAACACTACATTTTACACTTCTTCCTCTTTGGAAGAAAACAAATATCAAAGTTTTATTTTTAATACAGAACTAATAAATGGAGAGTGGGGAAAAGGGAAATACTATCATTTAGGAAATTCTTTCTCCTATGCTAATATTTCTTATCCAAAAGATGAAGATTATTTTTATTATAGTGTAATTGATAAAAGTGGGAATAGTAAAATTGCATTCAGAAATTATAAAAAACCCGTTACTCAATTTTTAAACAAAAAAATAAATTTACCTTTTTGCATAAATACTCAACCACATAAAACTAATTATAATGGTAAAAGTGTATTGTATTTTGTTTCTGACAGAAATGGTGGTTTTGGAGGAATGGATATTTGGTTTTCTGTAATAGATAAATTTGGGAATTATGGGGAACCAATAAATGCAGGAGAAAGAATAAATAGCAAACACAATGAAATTACTCCTTTTTATAATATCTGGACTGGAGAACTTTTCTTTAGCTCGGACATAAATATAGATAAAAGTGGGATAGACATTTTTAAATCAAAAGGAAGTCTTAATTTATGGAAGAAAGCTGAAGCTGTTACTGAATTAAATTCAAAAGAAAATGATTTATATTTAAGTTTTTATGATGAGTTCTCTGGATATTTTTCATCTAATAGAAGTCCATCATTATTCGGAGATGAAGAAAATTGTTGTAATGATGGTTTTTCTTTTCAATACCCAATTATAAATAAAGACACACTTACTTTTAATGATACAATTAAAAAACATTTACCCATAAAATTGTATTTTCATAATGATGAACCAGACCCAAGAACTTTAAACATATCAACTAATAAAACATATAAAGAATCATATATTTCTTATTATATTTTAAAAGATGAATACCAGAAAATAAATCCTTCTGAAGAGATAGATTTGTTTTTTGAAACTACATTAAAAGGAAATTATAATAAATTAAATTCAACTTTAGATTATATTTTAAAATCCTTACAAAATGGGAATAAAATTGAACTTCATATAAAAGGATTTGCTAGTCCATTACACGAAAAAAAATATAATGTAAATCTATCTCAAAGAAGAATTTCTTCTCTTTTAAATATGTTAGATGATTTTGAAAACGGACAATTAAAAGGTTTTATAAAAAGTGGGGAGCTGAAAATTATTGAACTTCCTTTCGGAGAAAATAAATCTGATAAAAGTGTTAGTGATAACCCAAAAGACAGAAAAAACTCTGTTTACAGTAAAGATGCCATGCTAGAACGGAAAATTGAAATAGTAGAAATTATAGAACTATAATTTAATATAAAAAACACCTGGAACAGACATCCTAATAAAAACCCTGCATAAACTTGTGGTACATTATGTGCTTTCTGATCTAACCTTGCAAAAGCCAATAATCCTGAAAAGAACAGAAATAAAATTATCCAATTAAACAATCCTCCGAAAATAATATTTAGAGCAATAAAAGTTCCGATTGCTCCTCCAATTCCTAACATATGTAAACTTATTTTCCATTTTCTTGTAATTATATAAGACAGTAAAATTAGTAATGCAGAAGAAATATAAATTGAACTAATATGCAAAGATAGTTTTGCTATACTATTAAAGATAGGAAAAGAAATAGTCATAATAAATAAAGTAGATAATAGAGGGCCTAATCTTTCTTCTTTACTTTTCATTGAAAATGATTTTACTTTACTTGGCCCATAAACATAAAGTGAAGCTGATATTAATGGCAAAACTAAAGTTGAAAGAAGTATTATAACATATAGAAACGTTGTGTGTTGATGAAAAATAGTTTTAAAATATCCCACATAATTAATCCCAATATAAAGTACAATAATTGGCATAATTATAGGATGAAGGATATAAGAAAGTGTCTTTGAAATCCTCATTACAATTCTCTTCTGTATTTAGATGTTTCAATTCCTAATTCTTCTCTGTATTTTGATACAGTTCTTCTGGATATATGGTATTCTTCTTCTCCAAGTAATACAGTAATTTTTTCATCTGTGTATGGAGCTGTTTTGTCTTCTGAATCTACAATATCTTTAAGTTTACTTTTTATTACTTTGGTAGAAATTAACTCTCCATTATCTTTTCTGTAAGCTTCCGAAAATAATTCTTTCAATAAAAAACTACCGAAAAAAGTTTGAACATATTTACTATTACTAACTCTTGAAATTGTAGAAATATCCATATTAACTATTTGAGCAATATCAGCAAGAATCATTGGTTTTAAATCTTTGTCATCTCCAGATAAAAAGTATTTTTCCTGATGTTTAATTATTGCGTTCATCACTTTTAAAAGAGTTTGTTCTCTTTGCAGAATTGCATCTTTAAACCAATTTGCAGATTCAATTTTTTGCTTTAAAAATTCCTTAGCTTTTTTATCAGCAGTTTCTTGAATCATTTTTTTATAATGATTACTTACTCTTAATTCTTTTCCGCTACGCTTTGATAAAGAAATAATGTTTTTCTCATCAATAATTTTAATTATAAAATCTGGAGTTATATAAGAAGCTCTGCTATTTTTACTGAAATTACTTGCCGGAAAAGGATTTAATTTTTCTACTAATTTATAAACATCTTTTAATTGTTTTTCAGATATTTCTAACTCTCTTATAACTCCTTCAAAATTTTTTTTGCTAAATCGTTCATACTGATTTTCTAAAACTTTAATGGAGAGTTCTACAATTTCATTTTGTTCTTTATTTTTAAGCTGAACAAGTAAACATTCTTGCAAATTTCTTGCTCCTACACCAAACGGTTCTAAAGTTTGTATAAGTAAAAGAGATTTTATAACCTCTTCTTCAGAAAATTCTAAATTAAGATTAATAAGTAAATCATCCGAAATAGAAAAAACTTCTCTACTAATCCATCCTTTTTCATCTAAACTATCAATCAGATATTCAATTAAAAACAGATCATCTTCATCCAGGTTAAGTAAAAGAAGTTGTTTTTTTAAATACTCCGAAAGTGTTTCTTCAAAGTCTGAAATCTGAACTTCAGAATAATCTGAATTAGTTTGCTGTTTATATTTATAGGAATTCGAGTAGTCTTCTTCCATTTCATCTATGGAAATATCCTCTGATTTTTCGGTCTCTTCCAAAGCAGGATTATCCTCTAATTCTTCCTGAACTCTGCTATCTAAAGATGCTAACGGAATTTGCAACAAAGCTAAAAATTGTATCTGTTGTGGTGACAGATTAAATCCTAATTTTTGTTGTAATTTCTGTTTCTGCATATATTAAAATTCAGCATTTTGAGGTGTTCTTGGAAAAGGCATTACATCTCTGATATTTTTCATTCCACTTACAAACATTATTAATCTTTCGAAACCTAAACCAAAGCCAGAATGAGTACAACTTCCAAATTTTCTACTTTCTAAATACCACCAAAGTTCTTCTTTATCTACATTCATTTCCTCCATTCTGGTAGTAAGTTTTTCTAAATTTTCCTCTCTTTGAGATCCTCCAACAATTTCCCCTATTAATGGGAATAAAATATCCATAGCTCTTACAGTTTCACCATCTTCATTTTGCTTCATATAAAAAGCTTTAATTCCTTTAGGATAATCTGTAATAATAACCGGTTTTTTATATTTTTTTTCTACTAAATATCTTTCATGTTCTGATTGCAAGTCAGAACCAAAACCTTCAATAATATATTGAAATTTTTTCTTTTTATTTGGTTTTGAATTTCTTAAAATATCTATCGCTTCTCTGTATGTAAGTCTTACAAAATCACTCTCTATTACAAACTGAAGTCTTTCCAAAAGTCCCATTTCTGATCTTTCTTCTTTCTTTAAGTTTTTTTCTTCATCCTCTAATCTTTTATCCAAAAATCTTAAATCATCCTCATTATTTGTAATACAATACTGAATACAATATTTTAAAAATTCCTCTGCCAAATCCATGTTTTCTTCCAAATCAGCAAAAGCTATCTCTGGTTCTATCATCCAAAATTCTGATAAATGACGAGATGTATTAGAGTTTTCTGCTCTAAAGGTTGGTCCGAAAGTATAAACCTGACCAAGAGCTAAAGCGGCTAGTTCTGCCTCTAACTGTCCGGAAACCGTTAAATTAGTTTTACTGCCAAAAAAGTCCTGAGAATAATCAATTCCATTTTCATTTTTAGGAATGTTGTCTAAATCAAAATTTGTAACCTGAAACATTTCTCCAGCTCCTTCCGCATCCGCTCCTGTAATAATTGGAGTGTGAATATTTGAAAAACCTTTGTCATTAAAAAATTTATGTACTGCAAAAGTAAGTGCATGTCTTAGTCTGAACACTGCCGAAAAAGTATTTGTTCTGAAACGCAAATGAGCTTTTTCTCTTAAAAATTCTAATGAATGTTTTTTTGGTTGTAACGGAAATTCATCCGTATCTGCTTCTCCTAGTATCTCAATATAAGCTGCTAATATCTCCACATTTTGTCCACCTCCTTTTGATTCTACCAAAATACCTATAACCGAAATAGAACTCCCAGTAGTTATTTTCTTAATTAATTCCTCATCAAAATGATCTCCTTCTGCAACAACTTGAATGTTATTAATGGTAGATCCATCATTAAGTGCAATAAAGGAAACATTTTTAGATCCTCTACGAGTTCTTACCCAACCTTTAACACATATTTCTTGTCCGTTAGCTTTTTCGCTTAATAAACTTTTTACTTTTATTCTTTTCATCTTCTATTCTGATCCTTTCAGGTTTAAATTGACTCTTTTATGACTATAATACATTTTCTTGTTTTCAACTCCTTTTCTGAGTTTTAATCTTGCATCTTCTGGCAAACTTACTATCTCAATACATTCTAAAGAACAGCAGTTTTTATGTTTCCCCTGACAAGTTGGGCACTGCAAAAATAAAAGATTACAATTCTCATTTTTGCAATTTACATGTGTATCGCAGGGCTCATTACACTGATGACACTGACTAATCACATCATCTGATATCCTCTCCCCTCTCCTCTCATCAAAAACAAAGTTCTTTCCTATAAATTTATTTTCTAAATCTTCATCTTCATTTAGCTGTCTTGCATAATCAATAATACCTCCATGAAGCTGGCTAACATCCTCAAATCCATGATGTTTTAAATATGCTGAAGTTTTCTCACATCTGATTCCTCCTGTACAATACAATAATATTGGTTCTTTCTCTTTTCCTGCTAGTATATCTTTTACAACAGGTAATTCTTCTTTAAATGTTTCAACATCAGGACAAATAGCACCTGTAAATTTACCTATTTCACTTTCATAATGATTTCTCATGTCTACAATAATAGATCCATTATTTATTGCCTCATTCCACTGTGATGCAGAAAGATGTTCTCCAACATTTGTTACATCATAATCATTAATAGACAATCCATCTGAAACTATTTGATTTCGGATTTTTATTGTAAGTTTAAAAAATGATTTTCCATCATCTTCTACTGCGATCTTAAAAGGAATCTCCTTAAAGTTAGAAAAGGATTTAATATTTTTAATAAAATCTTCCCAATTATGTTCTGGAACACTTAGTTGAGCATTTATTCCCTCTTCCGCAATATATATTCTTCCTAAAACTCCTAGTGCATTCCAGTTATTATAGAGATGGTCTCTTAATTCAGGTAAATTTTCTAAAATAGTATATTTATAAAAAGAAATGGTAATTCTTTTAAATGTTTCTTTTTCTAGCAAAGCCATACATTGCTCTTTGCTGAGTTTGTTAAACATGTTTTTTTTGCCTGCGTTAGGGTCCATCTTGTTGTTTTTATGAATTGCAAAGATATAAAAACTATGATTTGTATTGATTAGTAATTTTGAGTAAAAATTTAGTGTATAATGTTATATTTGTGCCAAAGAAATATACATGAAAGAAAGGATTTTAATAATAGGTTCATCAGGGCAAATTGGTACTGAATTAGTGATGGAGTTAAGAAGAATGTATGGAAACGAAAATGTTATTGCTTCTGATATTAGAGATTCTTCTGAGCAAGTTATGACTTCTGGTCCGTTTGAAACTTTAGATATAATGGACGAACAATTACTAAGAATTATTGTAAAAAAATATAATATTACTCAAGTATATTTATTAGCCGCATTGTTGTCTGCAACTGCCGAAAAAAATATAGAACTAGGTTGGAGGCTGAATATGCGTTCTCATTCTCATGTTTTGGATTTAGCAAGAGAGGGGTTAATTAAAAAGATTTTTTGGCCTTCATCTATTGCTGTGTTCGGACCAACAACTCCAATGGAAAATACTCCACAATACACTGTAATGGAGCCCAATACGGTTTACGGAATTACAAAACAAGCAGGAGAAAGATGGAACGAATACTACTTTAATAAATTTGGAGTAGATGTAAGAAGTGTCCGTTATCCAGGGCTAATTGGATGGAAAGCAGATCCTGGTGGAGGAACAACTGATTATGCTGTAGATATTTTTCATAAAGCAATAACAGATGGAAAATATAAAAGTTTCTTATCAGAAAACACAGGACTTCCAATGATGTATATGGCAGATGCAATAAGAGCAACTATTGAGTTAATGGAAGCTCCTGCAGAACAAGTAAAAATCCGATCATCATACAACTTGGCAGGAATTAGTTTTACTCCAAAAGAAATTGCGGCAGAAGTTTCAAAACATATCCCTAACTTTGAAATATCTTACAATTCGGATTTCAGACAAGAAATTGCTGACTCTTGGCCATCATCAATTAATGATGAACATGCACAAAATGATTGGGGATGGAAACTAGAATATAACCTAGAAAAAATCACATCAGATATGATAAAAAATCTGAGAGAAAAATATAAAAATATTGCATAATGAGTAGAAAAATACAGATATACAATACCCTTTCAAGGAAAAAGGAAAAATTTAATCCGATAGTAGAAAATCATGTAGGGATGTATGTTTGCGGACCTACTGTGTATGGAGACCCTCACCTTGGTCATGCTCGACCTGCAATTACTTTTGATGTAGTTTTTAGATACCTAAAACACTCTGACTATAAAGTTAGATATGTAAGAAATATTACTGATGCAGGTCACCTAGAAAATGATGCTGATGAAGGGGAAGATAAAATCGCAAAAAAAGCAAGATTAGAGCAATTAGAACCAATGGAAATTGTTCAGTTTTATACTCTGAGTTACCATAAAGCAATGCAAGCATTAAATTGTTTAGCTCCATCAATTGAACCAAGAGCAACAGGACATATTATTGAGCAAATTGAAATGGTAAAACAAATCTTAAAAAATGGATTTGCCTATGAAGTAAACGGTTCGGTTTATTTGGATGTAAATAAGTACAATGAAACCTATCCTTACGGAACTTTATCAGGAAGAAATATAGAAGATACTTTAGAGGGAACAAGAACATTAGACGGGCAATCCGAAAAGAAAAGCCCTGTTGATTTTGCTATTTGGAAAAAAGCAAGTCCGGAACATATTATGAGATGGCCTTCACCTTGGGGAGAGGGTTTCCCGGGTTGGCATATGGAATGTTCTGCAATGAGTGAGAAATATTTAGGCAAAACTTTTGATATTCATGGAGGTGGAATGGACCTTGTTTTCCCACATCATGAAGCAGAAATAGCACAAAGCAATGCATGTAACGATTGTAATCCTGTAAACTATTGGATGCACAATAATATGATTACAATTGATGGAAAAAAAATGGGTAAATCCTTAGGGAATTTTATCAATTTGGAAGAGTTTTTTAATGGAACTCATAATAAATTAGAAAGAGAATATTCTCCAATGACCATTCGTTTTTTCATTTTGCAAGCACATTATAGAAGTACAGTAGATTTTAGTAATGAAGCACTTAAAGCAGCTGACAAAGGTTTTGCAAAACTTATGAATGCAATGGAAGCTTTGCAAAATTTAAAAGCATCTGAAAACTCAACTTATGATGTAAATGAGTTAGAGAAAAAGTGTTATTCTGCAATGGATGATGACTTTAATACTCCTATTTTAATTGCTCATTTATTTGATGGAGTTAGAATTATTAACTCAGTAAAAGATGGGAAAGAGAATCTGAATGCAACTGATTTAGAAAAATTAAAAACATTGTTCAATAACTTTCTTACTGATATTTTAGGATTTATGTCTGCAAAAGAAAGTGGTGGAAATGACTTAACTTCTGAGGTAATGGAATTGGTATTACAACTCAGAGGAAATGCAAAGAAGAATGAAGATTTTGATACAGCCGATTTGATTAGAGATGAACTTGATAAATCTGGAATTCAGATAAAAGATAGTAGAGAAGGAAGTAGTTGGGAAGTAAAGAATTAGATTTGAGATGTTAAATATTAGACATACGATTTTCAGTAAAACTTCTCCTCTAAAAAAAAGGGGGTGGGGTGTGTTCCTTTTAGTAATTTTAATTTCTTCTTGCACATCAGAACCTCAGCAAAAAACTACTCCTAAAAAACCAAAAGCAAAAATTGAAGTTCCTACTTTTAATTCAGATTCTGCATATATTTACATACAAAAACAAGTGGATTTCGGACCAAGAGTTATCAGTAGTGAGGGCTGGAAAAACTGTGCTATTTGGTTAGAAAAAAAGTTTTTGCAATATACTCCAAATGTAATAATACAAGAAGCTCCTATTACAACTTATGATGGCAAAAATCATACGTTAAAAAATATTATTGCAAGTTTCTCTCCAGAGAAAAACAATAGAATTGCCCTTTTTGCACATTGGGATTCTCGCCACATTGCCGACCATGATACAGAAAACCAAAATAGCCCAATACTTGGCGCAAATGATGGAGGAAGTGGAGTTGGAGTTTTAATAGAAATGGCTCGGCAGTTTAGCATCAAAAACCCAAAAATAGGAGTAGATATTATCCTTTTTGATGCAGAAGATTACGGACAACCAGAAAACTCTGACTATCCTATTATGCAAGATTCTTGGTGTTTAGGTTCTCAACATTGGAGTAAAACTCCACACAAATCAAATTATACTGCCAAATATGGTATTTTGTTAGATATGGTTGCTGCTGAAAACGCTACCTTTTATATGGAAGGTAATTCTACTTATTTTGCCTCTTCTGTTGTACAAAAAGTTTGGAAGAAAGGAAACAAATTGGGTTTTGGGAAATACTTTGTTTATAAAAACGCACCTGAAATTATGGATGATCATGTATATGTAAATTACTTAGCTCATATCCCAACCATTGATATTATTGAATATAATCCTGCAACTGAAAGTCATTTTAATAAGCACTGGCATACTCATAAAGATGACATGAATAATATTGATAGAAAAACATTAGATGCGGTTGGGCAAACTTTATTGGAAGTTGTTTATAGGGAGTAAGGGTTAGAATCCTGCTACCCCGACACTTTTCTCCACCAAAATCGACGATTTTTGGAGTAACTTACTGATTACCAACTTTCCAACTAAAAATTTCAAAATTATTTCCTAAAATAATTTTTTAGCCCTGTTTAACAGATGTAGGCTCCAAAAAAAAAGTAAAACGGAGCAAAAAACGGAGCAAAAAAATATTTGCGGTATTTTCAATTTCAAAAACGCTAAGCTATTGCATGTGTATTTTGTGCTTTTGAAGATAATTTACCGATTATCTTCAAACATAATTTATTGTTAATCAATCAATTAACCTTGTAAATGATTGTATAATTTAATAAATTTGAACAGATGAAAACAAAACTATTAGTAAGCTTCTTAGCACGCAAAGCAATGACTAAAAAAACCGGATTAGCTCCCATATACTGCAAATTGCGGTATGATGGTACTACAACTCAGTTTAACACGAATATAGACGTGCCGTGTATGAATTGGGATTCACGCAGAACGCGTGTTATTGGAGACAATAAAAAAGCATTGAATTTACAACTTGAGCACATAAGAGTTGCTTTATTGGAAAAGTATGATGCTCTTATAAAAACAAACGCTGTTATAACAGCAAAAACAATAGTTGATTTTTATAAGAACGATTCTATTATAATGGATACTTTATTAAACGTATTTGCAAAGCACAACAAAGACATGCAAATGCTAATTGGTAAGCAATATAAATACGGATCATTTAAGAACTATAAAACGACTTTAAAACACATAACAATTTATATAAACGCAAAGTATAACGCAAAAGACATTTTGCTAAGCAAAATTAACTATGATTTTGTATATAATTTTTCACAGTATTTGCTTATGCAGACAAAGTGTAATAATAATGGAATGATGAAGCATATGCAGCGCTTTAAAAAAGTCATAAATTTTTCATTAAAAAACAAATATATTTTACATAATCCTTTCAATGGCTTTCGTATTCATTTTGAGCGTACAAATCGCGTTTATTTATTACAAGACGAATTACAAAGGCTACATGAAGTAAAGTTAAATAATTCTTTATGTAAAATGCGTGATGTTTTTTTGTTTGCATGCTATACAGGTCTTTCATACACGGACATAAGCAAATTAAGCAAGAAAAACTTAAAAAAAGGCAACGACGATCTTATGTGGATTTATATAAAAAGAAACAAAACAAATATACCCTCAAACATACCGCTTTTGCCGCCTGCAGTTTTGCTTATAAATGCGTTTAAAAAATTATATAACGGCAAAACGCTTTTTCCTATAATTTCTAATCAAAAAATAAACAAAGGTTTAAAGCGTATTTCTGCTTTATGCGGCTTTAATAAAAAACTAACATTTCATAGTGCACGGCATACGTTTGCAACAACAGTTACTTTAACAAATGGCGTGCCTATAGAAACTGTTTCAAAAATGCTTGGCCACAACAATATAAAAACAACGCAAATATATGCACGCGTAATAGACTCTAAAGTGAGTCAGGATATGTTAAT